>Ga0073936_10001155_pt1 | contig 41070 bp, 38 predicted proteins | sample AliMusrvi5mmetaG_FD_87041 | JGI IMG/M metagenome (GOLD analysis project Ga0073936, IMG submission 87041) | Freshwater lake bacterial and archeal communities from Alinen Mustajarvi, Finland, to study Microbial Dark Matter (Phase II) - Alinen... | ecosystem: Environmental > Aquatic > Freshwater >...
CTCTACCCCTCACCCCCTCATGCCTCTCCCAGGCAGTCGCCCCCGAATGGTTCTTCAATCCCTGTCATCCCCGAATGGTTTTATCGGGGATATGGTGTTAAGGAATATTTAGTTAAACCATATTCCCGATAATTACCTCGGGAATGACAGAGCGAAAGAGGGGGATACCACCCTCGGAAATGATAGAGGGGAGGCATAATAATCTAAGGGGGGTTGACAAGGGGGTAGCATGGTGTTGCGGGAATAGCGAAGAGTTGGAAAAAAGGCCTTACTGCATTTCTGCGCGTTGTTTTTTTACACGGGGGTCGGTGAGGTATTCGTCATAGGGCATTTGTTTGTCGATACATCCGCGGGGGGTGATTTCGATGATGCGGGTGGCGATGGTTTGCACAAAAAGATGGTCATGCGATGTAAAGAGCACCGTTCCCTTGCAATCAATGAGCCCGTTGTTGAGTGCGGTAATGGATTCAAGGTCCAGATGATTGGTCGGTTCGTCCATCACCAGCACATTGGCGCCGGTAAGCATCATTTTGGCGAGCATACAGCGCACTTTCTCTCCGCCGGATAGCACGGTCGCCATTTTCTGCGTTTCGTCGCCTGAAAAAAGCATCTTTCCCAAAAAGCCGCGGATAAAAGTTTCTTCCTTTTCCTTTGAATACTGCCGCAGCCAGTCCACCAGATTGATATCGTCTGAAAAATAGGATTCGTTTTCTTTGGGGAAGTACGCCTGCGTGGTGGTCACGCCCCATTTGAACATGCCGGCGTCCGCTTTATCTTCGGCCATCAATACCTGAAAGAACGCGGTTATCGCCAGGCGGTTTTTACCGACAAAAGCGACCTTGTCGCCGCGGTTGATGGTAAAAGAAAGATTGGTAAACAATGGGGTTGTATCAACCGATTTCGCCAGCGTTTCGACGGAGAGCAAATCGTTGCCCGCTTCTCTGGTCGCCTTAAAGTTGACATGGGGGTAGCGCCGCGTTGAGGGTTTAATGTCAGCCAGCGTTATCTTGTCAAGCAGATTCCGGCGCGAGGTAGCCTGTTTCGCCTTTGAGGCGTTTGCGCTAAAGCGCGCGATAAACGATTTCAGGTCCTCTATCTTGGTTTCCATTTTCTTGTTGTAATCCTTCTTCTGCTGTGCCGCCAATTCGCTGGCTTCCCGCCAAAAACTGTAGTTACCGGAAAAAAGATTAATATGATTGAAATCGATGTCAGCGATATGCGTGCAAACTTTGTCTAAAAAATGGCGGTCGTGCGAAACGACGATGACGGTATTGGCGAAATCGTAGAGGAATTCCTCAAGCCACACAATGGTTTCCACATCCAGGTTGTTGGTCGGTTCGTCCATCAAAAGAATGTCAGGGTTGCCAAAGAGTGCCTGCGCCAGCAAAACCCGCACTTTCTCGCCGCCGTTTAATTCCTTCATTTTCAGCCCGTGCAGAGGTTCTTTGATGTCCAGGTCGCTTAACAGGCGGGCCGCTTCGGATTCCGCTTCCCAGCCGTGCAGATGATTGAACTCTTCTTCCAGGATGGAAACCTTTACGCCGTCCTCGTCGTTGAAATCAACTTTTGCGTACATGGCTTCGCGTTCCTGCGTCAGGGTGAAAAGGCGCTTGTGCCCCATAATCACGGTTTGCAAAACGGGGAACTCGTCGAATTCAAAATGATTCTGTTTTAATACCGCAATGCGCTCGCCGGTCGTGATAGCGACGGACCCGCGCGTCGGTTCAATTTCGCCGGAAAGTATTTTCAGAAATGTTGATTTGCCCGAACCGTTGGCGCCGATGATGCCGTAGCAGTTCCCCGGTTGGAATTTAATGGACACATCTTCAAAGAGTATCCGTTTGCCGTAAGTGAGTGTTATATTGTCGGTGCTTATCATGTTCGCAGTCCTTATCTGAAATTAAAAAAACGCTTCACTGCCGTACCAAGCCACGATGCGGTGAAGCGTGCGGTGCGTAGGGGGTATCAATAATTTAATTCTGCTTCGGTAACCAGTTCGTTGATGAGATGTTTGACCGACACAATCTTGTCCATGCGGTACACATTTGATCCGCAGAACACAAAGCCGTTGTCCAGGTCGCCCCGGGCGGCGTTTATCAGCGCGTCGGCGATACAGTAGGGCGATTGCGCGGGAACGCAGGTTCTCAGGCACTGAAACCCGCATTTGAACTTTATTTCCCCGGCTTTTGCTTTGTCCAGGAAGGTGTTGCGCAGGGCTCTGCCCGGCAGCCCGACCGGTGAATTAATTATCATGATATCTTCTTTTTTTGAGTTGATATAGGCCTGCTTGAACGGCATGGCGGCGTCGCATTCGTCCGTACAGACAAACCGGGTCGCCATTTGCACGCCCGATGCGCCCAGCTTAATCATGCGCGCGATATCTTTGCCGTCGAATATCCCGCCCGCGGCGACTACCGGAATTTTCTTTTGCGCAATCGCCTCGTACTTTTTGGCCACTACCAGAACTTCCGCCAGCACATCTTCAAGTTTTATCAGCGGCGGTTCCTGCGCCAAATCTTCAAAACTGTATCCCAGATGCCCGCCCGCCATAGGTCCTTCGACGATCAGCGCGTCAGGGGCGTGGTGGAACTTGTTTATCCAGTTTTTGCACAAAATTTCCGCAGTACGGCCCGATGATACTATCGGGCAAATCTTTGTTTTTGATCCTTCAACCAGTTTCGGCAAGCTCAGCGGCAGCCCGGCTCCGCAGATGATGATGTCAATGCCTTCCTCAACCGATATCTTCACCAAATTTTCGTAGTTGGTAAGCGCCACCAGTATGTTTACCGCCAGCACGCCTTTGGTCATCGTCCGGGCTTTGCGTATCTGTTCTTTGAGCTGGTTTTCAAGGTCGGCGCGGTCAGTTGGCCCCTGTGAAAACCCTCCGGAGATAGCCGATATCGTGCCCACCCCGCCCTCGTTGGCAACAGCGGACGCAAGGTTTGCCAACGATATTTTAACGCCCATGCCGCCCTGGATGATAGGGGGATATATTTTCAAATCTCCGATGATAAGTTCAGGTAATTTTGACATATGCGCTTCCTCCGCAGTAGTATTTCGACGCCGACCCGCCTTTTACGGCGATGCCGGGTACAGCAACGGCAAATTTTCATTACGGGCACATTCATCGCCCATTTTACAGAAATGAGTATACCATTATTTTATTGATAAGAGAAGCCCGCCGGCCGCACCGGCCGCAATTATGCGCTACGGCTTTTTTCATTGAACTATTTTATGTATACTATAAAAAATTAACCGGGAGGCAATCGTTATGGCGCGCCAACAGTTGTCGGAACTTGAATGTCACAGGAAACAATTTAAACCAACAGTGCCGGATATACTCAAAAAGGGGCCTGCGTCCGTTCGCCCGAAACTCGGCAAAGCAACCAGAAGCGTTGCCCACCAGGAAACCGTAAAAAAATTGTTCCCGCATACCTACGGCATGCCGGAAGTGTCCTTTACCGTCGGCGACAACCGCGCCGTCGGCCGTACGGCCGTCAAGATTGCCGTGGTCCTTTCCGGCGGTCAGGCGCCCGGCGGACATAATGTCATTGCCGGTCTGCTCGACGGGCTCAAGAAGGCCAACGCGAAAAACAAACTGGTCGGATTTTTGGGCGGGCCGTCCGGGATACTGGAAAATTCATGGATAGAAATCACCGCCCCGCTGATGGACAGCTACCGCAACACCGGCGGGTTCGACATCATACAGTCGGGCCGGACCAAGATTGAATCGCCCGAACAGTTCGCGCAGGCAAAGGCGACCATGCAGAAAAACGGGTTTGCCGCGCTCATCGTTATCGGCGGCGACGATTCCAACACGAACGCCGGACTCTTGGCGGAATACTTCAAACGGGAACAAACGGGTATCAGCGTCATCGGGGTGCCTAAAACCATCGACGGCGACTTAAAAAACGAGCATATCGGGACTTCTTTTGGATTTGATACCGCCACAAAAATATACGCCGAGCTGGTGGGCAACATCTGCCGCGATGTCAACTCTGCACGCAAGTACTGGCATTTCGTGCGCCTGATGGGCAGAAGCGCTTCTCATATCACGCTTGAGGTCGGGTTTAAGACCCAGGCGAACATCGTTCTGGTGGGCGAAGAAGTTCTGGCAAAAAAAATGACGCTCTCGCAGGTAGTCGATTCCATCGCGCGGGTTATCGTCAAACGCTCGGCATTGAAGAAACATTTCGGCGTGGCGCTTATTCCCGAAGGGCTGATAGAATTTATCCCCGAGATGAAAGAGCTTATTTCCGCGCTCAACGATGTGCTTGCCGACAACGAGGCCCTGATCAAACCGATGGGGAGTGTTGAAGAAAAGAAAAATCTGGTGTACGCAAAACTTCCGCCCGCGCTGTCCGCGCTGATGCGCTCGCTGCCGGTGGGCATTGCCTCACAGCTGATGCTCGACCGCGACCCGCACGGCAATGTGCAGGTGTCGCAGATAGAAACGGAAAAACTGCTTGTTGAGATGGTAAAAGCCAAGCTCGACGCGCTCAGAGTTGCCGGCTCCTTTGCAGGGAAATTTTCCGCCATCACGCATTTCTTCGGCTACGAGGGCCGGTGCGGGGCGCCGTCGAATTTCGACGCCAATTACACCTACGCGCTGGGCTACACCGCCGCCGTGCTCGCCCTCAACCGGCTGACGGGATATATATCGTCGGTCAAAAACCTTCTGCAGCCGCCGGCCCGCTGGACATGCGGCGGTGCGCCGTTGACCACGATGATGAATGTCGAGCGCCGTAAAGGCAAAGAAAAACCGGTTATTCTCAAGGCGCTGGTAACCCTTGAGGGCAAACCGTTTAAGGCGTTCGCAAAAGTCCGGGATGCATGGGCCATGACCGAGAGCTATTTGTACCCGGGCCCCATACAGTATTTCGGCCCGTCGGCAGTTACGGAAATGACGACCAAAACCCTGCAGTATGAACAAAAGAAAAAATAGGCGCTATCGCCGGACAGGTGGTTCCCGTGAACATTCAAACCGTGGAAGGTAAACAAAAAGCTGACATCATGCTCTACGCGCTGAGCACCTGCGGCTGGTGCAAAAAAACCAAAGAATACTTGCGCGAGCTGGGCGTAGCGTACCGCTATGTTTTCGTCGATACGCTGTCGGAACCCGACAAAAGCGAGGCGGTTGCCGCAATCACCGCATGGAACCCCGATTGCTCGTTTCCGACCATCGTTATCGATAACAACCGGTGCATTGTCGGCTTTAACGCGGAAGAACTTAAAAAAATAGCGGGGAAATAACTATGCCGACGGTAACAGCGGAGCTTGTTGACGCGCAGTACCGCGCCCTGAAAGATGCGGCGGAGCACGCCGGGTATCATCTCAATCCCGATGAGTCCTTCGTCAAAGATATTGTGCGGGGCATGATTGAAAATGAACAGCGCTACGGCTATCAGTCCTGCCCGTGCCGGCTGTCCGCCGCCAACAAAGACGCCGACCGCGACATCGTGTGCCCCTGCGATTACCGCGACGCCGACATAACCGCTTATGGCGCCTGTTATTGCGCCCTGTATGTTTCGCAAAAAGTTGTTGACGGCACCCAAACCGTATCAGCCATTCCTGAACGGCGCCCGCCCCTGTCCCGACGAACATCTGCGGCGCCCGTAAAAAAAAACCCTCTTACTTCTTTGTCTGTGCCGGTGTGGCGGTGTACGGTGTGCGGCTATCTGTGCGGCCGCGAACAACCGCCCGATGTGTGTCCTATCTGCAAAGTGAAAAAAGATCGTTTCGAACGGTTCATGTAATACCGCTGTAGATACCCGCGGGGGAACGCTGTGCTTGAGAAAAAAACCATCGAGTTAAAGATTACCGGTCCGCTTCAGGCGGCAAACGCGTTGCGCGACGCGCGCCGTTTTTTACGGGCGGCCGGCGTGCCCGCCGCCGATATCGTTGAATCCCTCGACGCCAAGCGCCGGTACATTCTGTGGTATCCCGCCGTCAAAGCTACGGCCGATAAAGTAAAAAAATCGCTCCTCCCCGTGGTGCATCCCTCACTAAACATTACCGTGCGGTCACTGCGGTCCGCCGATTGGCAAACCAAATGGCAGAAAGATTTTAAGCCGTTTTATCTCACGGCCTCCGCCCGGGTGGTGCCGTTGTGGTTTCGCAACAAAATCGCCCCTGCTCCCGGCGACATTGTCATTGATCCGGGCATGGCGTTTGGCACCGGACTGCACCCCACCACGCACGCCATGGCGAACTTTATCGCCTCAGCAAAAGGCGCCTGCAAAGAGTTTCTCGATGTCGGTACCGGCACGGGCATACTGTCGATAGTTGCGGCGCGCAACGGCGCAAAAAAAATATGGGCGGTAGACATTTCCAAAGATTCCGTGACCGCAGCACGGCGCAACTTTCGGCTTAACCGGTGCCGGTGCGACCACGCCGCCGCCGTTGATTTCGAACACTTTTCCCGGCCCGGCACATTTGATTTTGTGGCGGCAAATGTGCTCGTCAATCCCCTGATTGCCTGGCGCGACAAACTGGTTGCGCGGGTGCGCCCCGGCGGCTATCTGGCGGTGTCGGGTATCTGGCACGAAACCGCGCCTCACTTTCGCCGGCACTACGGCTCAGCCGACATCATCCCGGTTGCAGAAGTAAAAAAAGACGGCTGGGTCGCCATTTTATACCGCCGCGCACTGCCCGTCGGCTCAGCGCGCAAGGGGGCAACGCCATGCTCTCGCTGACCACCATTCTTATCGGGGCGTCGCTGTTGCTTATCGTTAGCATTCTTTCCAGCAAAGCGTCCGCGCGTTTTGGCATCCCCGCATTACTCCTTTTTCTGTTTATCGGCATGATCGCCGGCTCGGAAGGTATCGGCAACATCGCCTTTGACGACCCGCGCCTGGCTCAGTACATCGGGATTGTCGCGCTGGTCTGCATTCTGTTTTCCGGCGGCCTTGAAACGGAGTGGAAAAGCGTCCGCCCGGTTTTACGGGAAGGGGTGTTGCTCTCGACGGTCGGCGTGTTAATCACCGCGGCGCTTCTGGGCGGGTTTGTGGTTGTGGTGTTTAAGTTTACGATTATGGAAGGCCTTCTGCTGGGCGCCATCGTTTCCTCGACGGACGCAGCGGCGGTGTTTTCAGTGCTCCGCTCGCGCAAAGTAAGTTTAGCGGAGAAACTCAAACCCCTGCTGGAGTTTGAGGCCGGCTCAAACGACCCCATGGCGGTATTTTTAACCGTCGGGTTCCTGGCGCTTATCACCAATCCTCAGGCGACGCCGGCGGGCATGATCCCCTTATTTTTTCTGCAGATGGGCGTCGGCGCGCTGGTGGGCTATCTGGCGGGCAAAGGGATTGTGTGGGTTATCAACAATCTCAAACTCGAATATGACGGGCTTTACCCGGTGTTGACGATGTCCATGGTTCTGCTGACCTACGCCATTACCGACGCGGTCGAAGGCAGCGGGTTTCTGGCGGTGTATATTGCCGGACTGATGATGGGCAACACCAATTTTATCCAGAAACGCAATATAATCCATTATCACGGCGGGCTGGCGTGGCTGATGCAGATTGCGATGTTTCTCACCCTGGGGCTGCTGGTATTTCCGTCACGGCTGGTCCCGGTGGCCGGCACAGGGTTGCTGCTGGCGTTGTTTTTGATATTCATCGCGCGCCCGCTGGGCGTTTTTGCGGCGCTCGCGCGGTCCTCGCTTACCGTGCGTCAAAAATTGTTCGTCGCCTGGGTCGGGTTGCGCGGGTCGGTGCCCATCGTGCTGGCTACCTTTCCTCTGCTTGCCGGTATCGCGAACGCGGAACTGATGTTTAACATTGTTTTCTTTATTGTTCTGGCGTCCACCCTGCTTCAGGGAACATCAATCTCTGCCGCCATCCGCTTTTTAGGCGTGGGTATGCCCTTTAGCGAAAAGCGGACCTATCCGATTGAGTTCTCGCACACCGACGACCTCAACACCCGTATGCTGGACCACGCCGTCGCCTTCGGTTCCTGCATGATCGGCAAAATGATATTCGAACTGGGATTGCCCTCAGACAGTTTGATAACCCTCATCGTGCGCAACGAAGATTTTATCGTCCCCAGCGGCAAGACCGTCATCGAAGAAGGCGACATCCTGCTGATACTGGTAAACAACAACAATCTCGTCGAAGTCCAACAAATCTGCTCCGCCTGCCGCACCCCCGCCGCCCTCCCGAGCCCATAACGCTAAAAATGATCACCGGCGCCCTACTAGTAATCGCCGGCACGATCTTAATAATGATTTTATCCGTGAACTGCATTCTATAACGGTCAAAGGAATGCTTACCGATGACATAAGCGGGAAGTACAGAAAAGTTCAGAACTATGTGGTTGCCGGTACCGGGCAGATTATGTATAGGCCGCCGCAGCCGGAAGCAGTGCCCGGGTTGATGAACGAGCTCATTGCATGGGTTAATAATGGCTCGGCGGAATATCTGCCGGTTATTTCATCAGCCATACTGCATTACACCTTTGTGTCTATTCATCCTTTTGTTGATGGTAATGGCAGGGTTGCCCGCCTGCTAACAACACGGGAACTGCTGAAGAGAAATTTTGATACTCAGCACATTTTCGCGATAGACGATATCATTTACCAGCACAAGTCAGCATATTATGCGGCCTTGAAAAGCGCGCAGGATAACAATGGCGATATTACTCATTGGATCGAGTATTACCTAGAGGTTATAGCAGAGTCACTTGAACGCGCGTGGAAGCGGGTAGTGTCGCTTCCCAAGACGCGCAAATCCGCGGCAGCGCTTGAGCTGACGCCGAAACAGGAAAAAATCCTGACACTGCTCAACACGACCGATAGATTAAGCGTTCGCGAGCTTGCGGAGATATTACATGTTTCAGTCCAGGGAGTACATTTCATTCTGGGCCCACTGATAAAGGCAAAGATAGTAAAGAGATTCGGGGGAAGGAAAACAGGAAAATTTGGCGTAACGATTTAAATAATTGTGAAGGCCCCTTACTGACAATTTCACGGTCACAATGTCCATGCCACAACATCATGGTTGAATCAATCGTAGGGGCGCGGGTCCCGCATCTGCCCGATCATTGCCCCTGCTGTTAGCAAAACGCAACCACATCAAAGAAAACAGAGGCCCCCATGTACACCGCAGATGAAATGCTCAATTATGGCGTGCACATTGAAAAAAATGGCAGGGACTTCTACGACCTGGCATCTAAAACGGTAAAAGCCGAACGGGTGCGCCAGGTGTTCGCGTATATCGCCAACGACGAACAGCTTCACATTGCTGTTTTTGAAGGTATCTTAAACCGGTTAGATTCACATCAGCAGTCCGTGGGAAACTATTCATCCCAATACACAGAATATCTCAGCGCGCTGGTCGAAGCGAATGTGTTTATCAAAAGCAAACAGGGGTCCGAGATAGCCAGAACCATCCGCAACGACAAACAGGCCCTTGAACTCGCCCTTGGTTTTGAAAAGGATTCCCTGCTGTTCTGCCTTGAACTAAAAAAACTACTGTGGCCCGGCTTCCATAAAGAAATCGACACACTAATCGCCGAAGAACAAGACCACTTCCAAAAACTATGCGAAGTAATGAAAGGTTTCACCAAGTTCGGCGTAGGATACAACAAAATGTAATTGCTGTAAAAAAGCATTAAAGCCAGGGGGAAATAATCCAAAACCGCTTTCCTGCCTCAGTCACTATTGCTTATTATGCTACGGCACAGAGCTCTGCCATTGCATGAAGAGAGATATAATGCCATGAGTTTTCATTCATTCCTCAATCGATTGAAGCGCTTAAGTTTTATGAGCCGCCGACAGGTTGTTGTAATGCCCGGCAATGAAAATAACTCAGTTTTAAATCCTATCAAACGACTGTGGCAACTTGCCAAACGGCTATGTTTACCTGATCGTCATTTCCCAAAACTTCACAATGAAAATAGTTCAATAAAAAAGTATGTATGCGTTGTTGGTTTTATTGTTCTTTTTTACGCATTAAGTTTCCCAGCCTTTTGGAATTCCAATGTAAATTGTACTCTTGCCGATGGCATAATTCAAAATGTAACGGAAATGAATGCGTATGATAGGCCATGGTTGAGGGGCTTGTCTACTATCAGCATCTTCCCTCCAGTATATATCTATTCCTTAGTAAAAATATCGAAAATGGTAAATCATAATTGGGCATTTTCGTTATTTTTTACGAATATGATGTTTCTTGCGGTGCTGATTTATTTTCAGTACTTGCTTGTAAGGGAATTTGGCGACAATAGTACAGCCATTTTAAGCGTAGTCCTTGTCTTGTTATACCCCCTAACATTCCTTGGGTTTAATACACTTTCCTTGGAATTTCCGCTGATGGGCATTCTCATGATGTCTTTGTATTGCCTCATAAGATCACGATTTTTCGAAAACACACTCTGGAGTGTGCTTTTTGCAGCTGCCTGCGGCATAGGAATGATGATTAAGCAACCTTTCGGAGCATATTGTGCAGGCATTATTGCAATTGGTGCTGTAAACGTGTTAATCAATGTTTTCCGTAGGAGAATAAAGCCGTTGTCAAATTTATTTATTTTTGCAGCTATTTTTATTTTAATAATATCTCCTTACTATATTTTACCTCATTTGAGCAGTGGGGGCGCGCCTGCTTTTAAATCAGGGGTCATGGAAAGTTTCATGACTATAGTCAATGTGGAGCCGGATGTACAAAGCAAAAGAATACTTTTTCAAGGACTATGGGAGTCGCAATTATCGCCTCCTTTCTTTCTGCTGATGCTTTTTGGAATCTTCTATTTCTTAGGCAACACGCGCACCATGATCAAGCTTGCCCTGTTTTCATGTATATTAATACCGAACATATTTCTTTACATAATGCCGCACTTTGTTACTCCAAGATATACGATGCCTTGTATGCCGCTATACGCCGTTATCAGCGCTTATGGTTTAAGGCATTTGTTAAAATACAAACATTTTCAATATTTGGTGTACCTGTGTGTGGTTATCGGGCTAGTACAATTTTACAGTTTTGTTTATGCAGACATTAAGTGGTCGAAAGTTAGTTTCAATGGCCTGAATTATTGGAGTGGATGTGCGGGGCTTGATCCCCATTATTTAAAAAGAGAGCGTCAAGGGGTAGTGCTGAACAATATCAATAACGGAATAAAAAAGCATGTATTGGAATACTCTAAACACGCGAAGATATCTGTCGGGCAAAAATACTCGCTTCTTTTGTTGGTAGATAATACTATCAATGATCAGGATATCAGTCACATACATTGTTCTATGATTTACTACCCCTGGTTTAATAATATGAGCTACCAAATAGTCTGTGGAGTAAAATATTATCTCATGTCATATATATATAAAGGAGAGGGCACTATAGATACTATAATTGATAATACCGATTTTATTCTTTATACGACTTTGGGAAGAACGAATATAAGAGGAGAAATCCCCATAGATAAAGTATTTGACAGTGCCAATCCATGGATAAACTATAATCCGCAGAGACATGATTTATATATGCAGCGCTGGGGAAAGTATTTGAAGGCTTTTGAACTTACAGAGACGTATTATGTAAACGATCGTTATACCGCAAATCTCTATATGAAGAAAAAAAGACAGGGAGTAAATAACTATATTGAGCAATAAGGGTTGGAGTCATCTTGGCAACTTTATGTGAAAGTATGCCAACGGGAATAGCCCAATAATGATAGCAGATTGCTTTTTGATTGATGATGCAACCATAATGGCGGAGGCGGAGAATTCATGAAAGAGACCGTTAATAAGCAGGGGTTTCTGGCTACGCTTGACTGTCCGCTTTATGGGTGGCTTAATCAGCATGGGCAGGTGGCGGTGGACGATTCGCCGTCGGCAATGCTCATGCGGCAGCAGGGGATGGAGATTAACCGTCTGGCGCGGGGGTTGTTTTCGGCGGGGCGGTTGGTGTCGGATGTTGGTTTTGCGGCTGCGGTGGAAAAAACGGCGGGGCTGGTTGCGGGCACAAAGGATGTCACGCTTTTTGAAGCGGCGTTCCGGCATGGGCGGTTTGTTGCCCGGGCGGATGTTTTGGAGCGCGTCAAAGGGAAATGGCATCTGCGGGAAGTGAAGTCATCGACCGGCGTCAGCGATGATCAGTTTAAAGACCTTGCCTATACGGCAGCTGTTCTTGCGGGCGCCGGGATTGTGGTCAGCCGGGCGTCGCTGGTGACAATGTCCCCCGATTATCGCCTGGGGATGCCGGTTGAAAAAATGTTTGATGAGACGGACGCCACCGATGATATTGTCGAGTTCGCGGGCGCCTATGACGCGTTGTTTAAAAGTACCGAAGCCCTGTTGTTTGGCCCGCGCCCGAAAAAAAATCTTATATTCTTTTGCAGAAAATGCGAAGAGTTCGAGGAGTGCACCGGGCGGGGGGTTGCAAATCATATATTCGATTTTCCTCACCTGTCAGCAAAGAAATTTGCCGAGCTGACGGCGCACGGGATTACCACCATTCCCCGCGTGATGAAGGGGTTTGCGTTTACCGCCACGCAGGAAGTTATCTACAAAAGCGTGCTCTCGGGAAAACCGTTTGTCCGCAAGAAACTTACATCCGCGCTAAACGAAATCACCTGGCCCGCCTACTTTCTGGACTTTGAAACCATCTCAACGGCTATTCCTATCTATCCCGATACCGCTCCGTACGCCCAGGTAGTCACGCAGTATTCCCTGCACATCTGCTCGGCGCCCGGGGTGGTCGAGTCGCACCAGGAATATCTTGCCGATCACATGCGGGACTGCCGCCGCGCCGCCGCCGAGCATATGCTTGCCGCGCTTAAAAAAACCGGCAGCGTCATCACCTATTCTCACTTTGAAAAAGACCGGATAAACGCGATGGCAAAACAGTTCCCGGACCTTGCCAAAGATTTGGACGCGGTGGTTAAACGCATCGTCGACCTCTGTGAAATCATCAAAAAGAACTATTACCACCCGGGCTTCTGCGGCAGTTTCTCGATAAAACAAGTCCTGCCCACCCTGATTCCGAGCTTAGATTACGGCGACCTCGACATACAAGAAGGCGGGACCGCCGCCGCGCTCTTCACCCGTATGGTGAACGGTGAAATGACGGATAAAGCCGAAATCCAGCGCACCCGCACAGCCCTGCTCGCCTATTGCCAGCGCGACACCTTGGCGATGGTCAAGCTCCACGAGAAGTTGAGCGCCTTGTAATCCGCACAGCTGTCGCAGATGACCGGCTGTTTCTTTCCTGTAATATGCTCAGGAAAGTATGAAATATTCATACTAACGGGAGAATAATAATGCATAATCAACTCATCTGTATCAAATAGTATTTTATTAAGGTCCCCTGTGTGCGATTATGTGGTATGAGGAATGATGGGCGTGTTTACAGGGTTCGGGGAAATTGGTAGCATACATATCTATGATGAAGCGCGGGACGGTTGCTCAACCATTTGATCATATTATTGAAACGCTCGTGGCGGTTGCCAAGAAGCACGGGTTCGTCATATACGCGGTGGGCGGATTTGTGCGCGATTTGTATGCGGGGCGGGAATCGAAGGATTTGGATATCATGGTTGAAGGCAAAGACGGCGGGGTCCGTTTTGCCGAGATTGTGGCGCGCGAGCTGGGGATACGGGAGCCCGTTATATTTCAGCGGTTTGGCACGGCGAAACTCTCTATCGAGGGCCAGGAAATCGAATGTGTGATGCCCCGCACGGAATATTACAAAGATGATTCTCGTAATCCGGATACCGGACTGGGCACGCTCGAGCAGGACGCCAAACGCCGCGACTTTACGATGAACGCCCTGTTCTGGCGTTTAAACGACGGCGAGATACTTGATTTGACGGCCCGGGGGTTTGCGGATATCGCCGCCGGTGTCATTCGCGTTACTGACCCGGAGAACGCTGGACTGATTTTCAGTCAGGACCCCTTGCGGATGATGCGTGCAATCCGTCAAAGCGTTCAGCTCGGTTTTCAGATAGAACCGGCGACATACGCGGCAATCACCGCCAACGCCCACAGATTGACGATTGTCGCCGTCGAGCGGATAGCCGACGAACTCAATAAGATGCTGGTCTCTGACGCTCCGGTCACCGCCATGAATATGCTCGTAGAAACCACTCTGTTTGGGTATGTTTTCCCGCAGGCGGCAATGAAAAACGCGCGGCGCAGTATTGCATCCCGCCAGGACACTTTGTTGGCCCATGTTGAAAAAAATCTTTCATTGCGTCTTGCGGCTGTGATTTCCCCGACGCCCGGGACCGATGATGCGGAAATGGCGCTGGCGGTGATGCAGCGGCTGAAGTATTCAAAAGACAATATGCAGGCCGTGGGGATGAACATTCGGTTTGCGGCTGATCTTTTCCGTTACGAAAGTTCTTGGCCGGATCCCGCCGTGCGGCGTTTGATATACCGGTGCGGCGATTATGTGCAGAATGTCCTGTCGTTTGCCCGGGCCCGCGCGCAATGGGCCGGCGACACCGCGTCGGTAGTGTTGTTGGATAATCTTGACCGGCGAATTATTGATGTTCAGCGCGTGCTGGCGGTCAAAGATATGGGAAACATTCTCACGGGCAAAGAATTAATGACGCTTTTTGACCGCTCGGGCGGCGTGTGGATACAGAAAATTAAAGAAGCACTTCTGCAGGCGCAGTTTGACAACCCGGCGCTGAGTAAAGAAGAGGCCGTCGCCATCGCCCGTGCGAACGCTCAATAACATGGCGATAGGCAGCCCTACGCTAAGGAGAATCGTTTGAAGAAATGTCCCTGGTGCGCGGAAGAAATACAGGATGAGGCAATTAAGTGCCGCCACTGCGGCTCGATGCTCGTTGTGCCGGAAAAAAAGAAATGGTATTTTAACACATCGTTTTTGGTCCTTGCTTTTGTGTCGGTCGGGCCATTTGCTTTGCCGCTGGTCTGGTGGCATCCGCGGTTGAGCACGGGTGCAAAAATCGTTATTACCGTCATCGCGCTGGCAGTGACCTATGCGCTGAGCATTCTTCTTATAAAATCCATTAACAGCGTGACGGCGTATTATTCACTGTTGTCAAAGTGGTGAATTACCCCGGCGCTTACGGTACACGCAGATATAAAAGGAACAGATCGTTATGATATTTATGTTGCTGAAACTGTGCATAAAAACCGTTGTTTTTGTCAGCATCCTGCTGGCCGTCACGCTGAGCGTTATGGTCTATGCGTGCCGCAATAAACTGCCGCTTCCTGCACGGTGTTACGCCGCTGAGAAAACGATTATGATCCATTATCAGCGGGCGTGCATTGCCGCGCGGCCGTTGAAGCCGGCGGCGGTTGTGGCAAACAAATATTTTCGCATTGTGCTTCATAAAATTTCAATCGGGTACCGGTATTGCCGTGCTTGGGTGCACAAGAAATGGTATACCCTGATGCACAAGATTGACCCGAAAAACGAATTTGGTTTTGCTGATTATGACGGGGCAATGAAAGAATTTACCCGGGAAACACGCCACCACCGGCACACCGGGAACTGACCGCCCGCATCAAAACGCCCGCGGGCGCCGAAGGGAAATCACATGAAAAAAATCTGTGGTATATTGTCACTGTTTCTGTTTCAGGGGGTTGGTCTGTGCGCCCCGTCGAAGGATGCGCTTAGCGTTATCCATAGCCGCAAAAGCGTGCGTAATTATACCGATAAACCGGTCAGCAGGGAGTCGCTTCAAATACTGCTTAAGGCCGGGATGGCGGCCCCTTCTGCCGCTGATAAACGCCCATGGGCTTTCGTAGTGATTACCGATAAGGCGAAGCTGACCGCGCTGAGTTCCCAATTGCCGTATGCGCGGATGCTTTCGCAGGCGGGCGCGGCGATTGTCGTGTGCGGCGTTCCCGCGCAGTCGTTGCCCGGGTCAGATGCGGCATTCTGGGTACAAGACTGCTCGGCGGTAACGGAAAATATTTTGCTGGCTGCCGAAGCCATCGGGTTGGGTGCTGTCTGGACAGGCGTGTATCCCGGTGAGGACCGCGTGAAAACGGTGCAGACAGCGCTGTCGATTCCCTCGGACACTATTCCCCTCAGCGTTATTCCCATTGGTTATCCTGTCGGTATAGAGCAGCCGAAGAAAAAATACGACGCTCAGAAGATTCACTGGAACGCCTGGTAAGGGCGGCCGGAAAATAAAATGTGAAGGAGAGAAGCATGAAAGCAATTGCTATCAACGGCAGTGCCCGCAAAGACGGGAACACGGCGCTTTTACTCAACCAGGTGTTGGCTGAATTACGGGCTGAGGGGATTGAAACGGAACTCTTTCAACTGTCCGGCAACGCGCTGCGCGGCTGCACGGCGTGTTATACATGTTTTGCGGCAAAAAATAAACGCTGCTCTGTCACCGGCGATGTTATTAATGACTGTATTGCGAAAATGGTTGACGCCGATATCATCATCCTTGGCTCGCCGACTTATTTCGCCAATGTGAGCTCTGAAATGAAGGCGCTTATTGACCGTGCCGGGATGGTCGGCAAGGCAAATGCCGGGCTGTACCGCCGTAAGGTGGGCGCCGCGGTGGTGTCTGTCCGTCGCGGGGGCGCCATTCATACATTTAATTCCATAAACCATTTCTTTTTATATTGCGAGATGATCATACCCGGATCTTCGTACTGGAACATCGGCATTGGGCTCAACCCCGGCGATGTCGGCGGTGACGAGGAAGGTATTGCAACCATGAAAACCCTCGGGCAAAATCTTGCCTGGACGCTGAAGAAAATTAAACAGTAATTTGATGCGGGGGGGCGCGCCCCGCAGTTTTACCGATAGAGAATATACAATAATCATCAGTGTCGTGTTATCGCAAGCCCCTCTTTTCCGTCTAAGGGGAAGGGGGGCTTGACATTTTGTTAAACTAATACTAAAATGGTGTCAGAATGAAGCTGATAACGAAGCAAACTGATTATGCAGTGCGGGCGCTGGGATATCTCTCCGGACGGGGCGATACATTTATTTCTTCCGGCGAAATAGCCCGTGCAGAAAATATTCCCGCCTCGTTTCTGCGCCGTATCATGCAGGTGTTAATCAAAGCCGGCATCGTGGCGGCACGGGAAGGTAAAAACGGCGGCGTTCGGCTGGCGGTGAACCCTGCCACGGTCCGGATGATCCAACTTATAGAGCTGTTTCAGGGAAAAATCGAATTGTCTGACTGTATGGTGCGCAAGGATATATGCCCCAACCGCCGGACCTGTGCACTGCGTACAAAAATACAGCAGGCGGAGCGGCGGTTATTTCAGGATATTGGCAAGACGCGTTTATCGGAACTTATATAGATTGAAAGAGGCAATATCATGAAACGAGACATTATCAAGATTGACGAAAAAAAGTGTAACGGGTGCGCCCAATGCATCCCGAACTGTCCGGAAGGCGCCATTCAGATAATCGAGGGAAAAGCTCGTTTGATAAGCGATCTTTTCTGCGACGGACTGGGTGCATGCATCGGGTATTGCCCGCAGGACGCCATAACCATAGAACAGCGTGAGTCCCAGCCCTATGACGAGCGGCTGGTGATGGCAAACATTGTAAAGTCGGGCCCGGCGGTTACCGCGGCTCATCTTAAACATCTTAAGGACCATGGTCAAACGGAGTTTCTCAATCAGGCACTCGCCTATTTAAAAGAAAAGAAAATCGAAATCCCTAAGGAGGATATCATGAAAGAACAATCACCCTGTGGCTGTCCCGGATCCCAAACGAAGGACTTGCGCGACCGCAAGAAAACGACCGATGAATCATCCGGCCCGGTGGCTTCGGAACTCAACCAATGGCCGATACAACTGCATTTGATTAACCCGCAGGCGCCGTACTTTAAGAATGCCGAACTGGTGGTTGCCGCCGACTGCGTGCCGTTTGCGTACGGCGATTTTCACCGGCGGTTTCTGAAAGGAAAAATGCTGGTCATATTCTGCCCGAAGCTTGATGATTCGGCAGATGTGTACACTGCCAAGTTAAGTGAGCTGTTTAAGCACAACGACATAAAGTCCGTGACGCTGGTCCACATGGAAGTGCCGTGCTGTTTCGGCGTGGAGAGAGTTGTCACCGAGGCCATCAAGCAGTCCGGCAAGAATGTCATCATAAAAGAATATACCGTATCCCTCCAGGGAGAGATACTCTAAACTAAGGGAGCAAACAAATGGAAATGCAATGCAGGCAGTGTGAACAGGCTACAGGCGCAACGGCATGTACGACTTACGGAGCGTGTGGAAAAGCACCGGAAACATCGATGCTGCAGGATGTCTTGATAGAAACGCTCAAAGGAATAGCCGTTATCGCTCATGCGGCGCGCGGTGCCGGCATTCGCGACCAGGAGGTCGACCATTTTGTGACCGCGGGACTCTTTACGACGATAACCAATGTGAATTTTGATGATGAACGGTTGATGGGCATTATCAATGGTTCAAAAGTCGTGCGCAAGAAAATACAGGGTTTGTACGGAAAACAGATCAGCTCCCCGGCGGTTGCCTTTGAGCCGGCGGGTACGAAAGAAGGACTGGCAAAACAGTGGGCGGCGTTTAACGACGCCCGCAAGAAGGTCAATGAAGACATCCAAAGCCTCAGAGAAATAGTGTTGTACGGGATCAAGGGCGTCGCGGCGTATGCCGACCATGCCGCAGTGATGGGGAAAACCAATGAAGAAGTAACGGCATTTTTCCATACGGCGCTGGCGGCTATTGCCGATGACAGCCAGACCGCCGATGCATTGACGGGGCTGGTGCTTGAGTGCGGTAAAGTTAATTTGTCGTGCATGGAGATGCTGGACGCGGCGCATTGCGAAACTTTTGGCATACCGCAACCGACGGCAGTGGCATTGGGCGTCAAAAAAGGTCCGGCCATCATTGTGTCCGGTCACGACCTTCCCGACCTCAAAATTCTGCTTGAACAGACGGCGGGGACCGGCGTCAACATTTATACCCACGGCGAGATGTTGCCCGCGCACGGGTATCCCGGACTCAAAAAGTATCCGCATCTTGCCGGACATTTCGGCACTGCATGGCAGAACCAGCAAAAAGAGTTCGACAAAATACCCGCGGTTGTCCTGATGACCACCAATTGTATTCAGAAGCCGATGAACTCTTACAATGACCGGATTTTCACCACGGGGCTTGTTGCGTGGCCGAAAATTACGCACATCGCGCGCAAAAATGACACGAAGGATTTCTCACCGTTAATCGCGAAGGCGAAGGCGCTGGGCGGATTTGCTGCGGATAATATCGAAAAGAGCATTACGGTCGGGTTCGGACACAACGCCGTTTTAGGCGTTGCCGACAAGATTATCACGGCTGTGAAAACCGGAAAAATCCGTCATTTCTTCCTCGTTGGCGGGTGTGACGGCGCCAAGCCCGGCAGGAATTATTACACGGAGTTCGCTCAGAAAGCGCCCGCGGACACGCTGATATTGACGCTTGCCTGCGGCAAGTTCAGGTTTAACCGCATGGAGTTCGGTACGGTTGAAGGATTGCCGCGGTTGTTGGATCTCGGGCAGTGCAATGATGCGTATTCAGCTGTCAAGATTGCGGTCGCGCTTGCCGACGCTTTCAAGGTTGGCGTCAACGACCTGCCGTTGTCCATGATACTTTCATGGTACGAACAGAAAGCGGTGTGCATTCTTCTGACACTGCTGTATCTGGGCATTAAAAATGTCCGCGTCGGGCCGACATTGCCGGCGTTTATTTCGCCCGCGGTGCTCAAGCTGCTGGTGGAGAAGTTCCAGCTTAAACCCATCACGACTCCTGATCAGGATTTGAAGGATATTCTAGGAAAATGATATACTGATGTAAGGTGGATTTTTAAGGGCCGGGCGGACGCGAGGCCCGCCCCTACGCAATAAGACGCAATGACGGGCGACCTGCGGTAATAATTAAGTTTGTCATTCCCGAGGGTGTAATCGGGAATATGGTTTATTGGTTTAATACATTATCACAGGAGTTGATTATGGTGATGTTGTGGCGGTGTGAGGTGTGCGGGGATTCTTATATTGGGGCGTCGGCGCCGGCTAATTGTCCGTTTTGCGGGGCGCATCGGCGGTATATGAAAAATGTTTGCGACGCGCGGGTTGATTTTTCCGTACCGCTGACCCCCAAAGACCGGGCGAACGCGCAGCATGCGTATGAAGTTGAAGTCAGCAATGCGGCGTTCTATTTCAATGCGGCAAAGCAAACCGATTCTGCCGAGGGGAAACTGTTGTTTAAAGCCCTGGCAAAAATCGAGACGGAGCATGCCTCCATTTGGAAAAAAATCCTGAAATCATCCGATGTTCAACAGGGCGGGGATACCTGTTTTACGGCAACCAAAGAAAACCTTGAAGAGTCCCATCGCCGTGAAACCTCCGCGATAGAGTTTTACCGGACTGCCGCCGCAGAGTCAGACAATAGCCGTATCAAAGAGATTTTTAGCGCACTGGTTGAGGTTGAAACCGACCATCTTGATTTATCAGAAGAGCGGTTAAGACCGGCATGAAAAACCGTTCTTTTTTATTTTCAGTTGTTGCTCTGGTGTGCTTTTCGGCCGGCATGTACGGCGTGCAGTACGCGGTGTTCCACGACACGCACGACATGGTGTTTTATTTTCTGCAGGACCTTGCGTTTTTGCCCATCTCCGTCATCATGGTCACCTTCATTATCGATCAAATGATGTCGCGGCGGCAGAAAAAACAGATTCTTGAGAAGATGAATTTTGTCGTGGGCGTTTTCTACAGCGAGCTGGGGAAAAAATTGTTGGCGACTTTCGGCGGGATGAACAAAAACACCGCTGGGCTGTGCGCCATCTTTGCAGAGATAACCGACTGGTCGGACACCGGCATCCGTCAGGCGGCGCGCAAACTTGAAGCGCATGATTATGCGGTTACTTTTGCCGACGCGCAACGCCTCGATGAAGTACGCCAGTTTTTATTGCAAAAACGGGGTTTTATGGTGCAGCTGTTGGAAAACGCGAACCTTCTGGAGCATGAGACCTTTACCAACCTGCTCATGTCAACCTTTCATTTGATGGAAGAACTGACCGAGCGTTTAAACACCGCCGCTATTTCCGCTGACGATTGGAAACACATCGAAAATGACGCCCGCCGCGTGTACGCCTTTTTGGCGATTGATTGGCTGCAGTATCTCAAACACCTCAACGCGAACTACCCGTATCTTTTCAAGTTTGCCCTCGCAACAAACCCTTTGAAATAATAACCTGTATTTACTATACTATTTAGAAGTACTATGAAACATCCATTTCCCTATCTGCGGTTTGTTCCGGTTATTGCGGTGGTAACGCCGGTGTTGGTGCTTGTCTGCCTAACGCTTAATCTGCGTTATCAGGCAAAACAGCAGGCGCGCGCACTTTTGGCGACGGCGACTGTGGCGATATTTTTAAACGCTGACGCTTCCGCCGCCGCGGTCATGGCGCCCCTGTCGGTTGACGCGCTCGTTGCCCAAACCGATTTTATCAGCAAAGAAGCGGTACTTGAGAAAATGGCGCAGGCAGGTTCCCCGCTCAAAGAAATCCTTGCTACTGGGGAAAATCCTTTCACCCCGTATTTTTTGGTTCACCTTAAAGCCGCCACCGCGCCGGGAGCGAAAGCCGTTGCCGAGCACGCGCTGAAAATCGCCGGCGTGCAGGATGTTCGCTATGACGAAAAGATATTTTTAGCGGCGGACCGCTTGGCAGCGCTGTACCGGTTGTCTCAGGCGGGATTGCTGCTGGTTTTTGTTGTTTTTTCGCTGGTGGCCGCTTTTCGTTTGTTCAATATTACTGATCATCAAAAATTCGATTATGCTCTGCTGGGGATGACGCTCTTGAGCGGTATCGTTTCCGTTCTTCTCGCGGGTGGGGCGTATATGCTGCTGGTGCGTTGGTGCGGCGCGGTGCCGGTTGGCGTTCTGCCGCTCACATATGTGCTCACTTTGTTTCCCGCTGGACTGCTTCTTTCGGTCGTTGCGGGGCTGAAACGGTAATTGATGAGACGATTCTTTGTTGTTGTATTGATTTTTTCTTTGGGTTCTTTCACGCTCGCCGGGGCGGGCGCCAAGAAAGAAATTGAAACAAAAACGCAGGAGCTCAAAGAACTTCAGCGGGCGCTCAAAGAGAAACGCAACGAAAAAGAACGCTGTCTTCTCGACGAAAAATGTATTCGCGCTGAGCTGGTAAAAATAGAAAAAGCGTACGGCCGGCTTCAAAAGGAAAGAGAAAAACTGCGCCGGGGGATCATCACGGCGGAGAGAAAACTGATGATAGCTTCCCGCGATCTCGCGTCAGCGAGAATCGAACGGCGGCTGAGAAGCGTTGAGTTGAACGGCGGGGTTGACGGGTACAATCGCCGGTTCAACACCTTCTCGCAGTTATTCTCAGATCCTGTTTCTGAAAAATTATCGTTTGATACTTTGCGCCGACAGTATGGTTCTTTGACGGCAGCTCAGGAGAAGGAAGTCGTTTCTCGGCATGCGCAGGAACGGTGGCAGGCAGCCGATGCAGTGTTGCTGGCATTAAAGGCGCGGCAGGAAACAATGGCGGCAGAACAGGAATCCCTGAGAACCCAAAAACAGGCGTTGTTGAAGACCACTATCGGCCGCCGTATCGTTTCCGAGGAAGAAATAAAGAAGATTCAGGAATCGTCAAAGGCATTGCAGCAATTGATCGTTAATCTGGAACAATCGCGGCGAAAATCCGAGGATGAATCAGGGCGGAAGAAAAAGATACAGGGAAGAAAACATTTTCTCGCATGGCCCGTCAGCGGCAGGATAACAACGCGGTTTGGCAAGAGCAAAAACGCAGAACTTGATACCATTGTCATCAGTAACGGCGTCAAGATTACGGCAAAACCCGGCAGTGCGGTCACTGCCGTTGAACATGGTCTCGTGATGTTTGCCGGCGAATTTCGCTCGTATGGTCTCATGGTTATTATCGACCACGGCGGCGGGTTCTGCAGTATTTACGGGCAGCTCGGGTCCGTTTCTGTCGAGGAAGATCAAAAAATCAGTGAAGGCGCACCGGTCGGCGCGATTGCCCGCAAGGGGCAGCCGGTTCTCTATTTTGAAATTCGTTCCGAAGGGCAAGCAGAAGATCCCTTACTCTGGCTGGAGGAAAAACAACAATGAAAAAGAAACTGATGATTCTGGGCACGACCATGGCGCTGATGATGTTTTTCAGTTATGGCTTTATCCGGCCCGTCAGAGCGGCAGTTGACCGTACCTACGACCAGCTGAAACTGTTGGTGGAGGTCATGGGGATTATTCAGGAAAACTATGTCGAAATCAAGGATAATAAAGAGCTTCTTACCGGCGCCATCCACGGTATGGTGCACACGCTAGATCCTTTTTCGCAGTTTATGGAGCAACATGCGTATACGGAAATGAAAACGGAGACCGAAGGGGAGTTCGGTGGTCTGGGCATCCGTATCGCGATGAAAAATGAGTTTTTAACCGTTATTACTCCAATTTTGAGGACGCCGGCTTACCGCGCGGGGATTTTGCCGGAAGACCGGATTGTGAAGGTCAATGATAAATTTATCCGCGGCATGCCCATGGATGATGTCGTCGCTTTGCTGCGCGGCGCGCCGGGGACAAAAGTGACCGTCACGATACTGCGCGAAGGGTTAAAAGACACCGTAGATTTCCCGCTCATACGGCAAATCATAAAAATCGAGACCATTCACAGCAAGATGCTGGACAAAGAAATCGGCTACATCCAATTGACTGAATTCAGCGCAACCAGCCAGAAAGATCTTGCGAAAGCGTTAGGGGAGCTTTCCGGACAGGGGATGAAATCCCTGATATTGGATTTGCGCAACAATCCCGGCGGATTATTGGATATCGCGGTCGCTGTGTGCCGTGAGTTTGTAAACGATGGGAAACTGGTAGTGTTCACCCAGGGCCGTCTGCCGGAATCGCGGCATGATTATATGACCAAGGGCAAAGCCCCCTACGGCGACCTGCCGTTTGTGGTTCTGGTCAACCGGGGTTCCGCTTCGGCCTCCGAGATTGTGGCGGGCGCCATGCAGGACTTAAAGCGGGCGCTTATCATCGGCGCGACCACCTACGGCAAGGGAAGCGTTCAGTCCATATTTCCTTTTGACGATGGCAGCGCTTTGCGTCTGACCACCGCGAAATATTACACCCCGTCAGGCCGCAGTATTCACCGCGATGAGAAAACCGGTAAAGGCGGCGTCATTCCCGACACTATCGTTGAAGTACCCCACGAGATTGAGGCAAAACTCTACGCCCAGTCAGAATTCTTATTTGCTGACGGAAAAGAGCCGCAAGCCATTGTAAAAAAAGAAGATCAGGTGGTTGATACGGCGCTGGTGAAGGCGATAGAGCATCTCAAGAAAAAACCCGTGAAATGACCGATTCCAAGGGCATCATCAAGATTCTGTACGCTGTCATTTTGTGTTTGATCGGTGTTTTGTTGTGGGTTCTCTGGCACGGGACACGGCAGAATTATACTGACCTGAGCTGGAAATTCGACGCTACCCTAACCGATACCATGGTTGCCGGCGGCATCAAAAACAGCGATATTGTTTCACGGGTCCAGGATGAGAAAAAGTCCGCACGGGCGTCTTGGACATTTTACAGCAAAGAAATACTTCTGTCCCCATCCGTTGACCTTAAAAAACTGATTTCCGCTTGCGAGTCCGCGGCGAAGAAACGGCGTATGGTTGTCCGTGTCAGCGGCGGTGCGCCCGGGAAAACAACGGTTGATTTTACCTACAGGAACATCCTGCTGTCCCGCGTTATTTTTATGCCCGCGTCGGCTTCCTCTGCGTCTGCGCACAAGCGGTTTGCGATGGTTATAGACGATATCGGATATACCCGGGATTTGTCGGCATTCACTGACCTGGGTATTCCCATCACCTTCGCCGTCATGCCCTACGAACTCTATTCCCGCCGTATAGCCCAGGATCTCACGCAGAAAAAAATGCCGTATATTCTGCATCTGCCGATGGAGCCCGAGGCGTATCCCAAGATAGATCCGGGCAAAGCCGCCGTGATGACGGCCATGAACGCCGAGGAAATCAAACACAAATTTTTGTCAGATTTGGCAACCGTGCCGGGCGTGGTCGGCGTTTCAAATCACATGGGGTCGCGTTTCAGTGCCAACGCCGAAAAGATGCGGATCCTGTTGTCCCTGGTCAAGGAACAAAAACTGTTTTATTTTGATTCCTATACCACCCCGCACAGCGTCGCGGGCAGCGTTGCGCGGGAACTGCATCTTGCCTCAGCGACAAACCAACTTTTTGTCGATGAAAAAGACGATGCCGTGTATATGCAGCGCCAGTTCGACGACATTTTGAAAAAGTTTCAAAAGCTTGACCGTTTCATCGCCATCGGGCACATCCAGAAAAAGAATCTGCCCGCCGTTCTCAAACACTATATCCCCCTGTTTAAAGCCCAAGGCATAGAGTTTGTTTATCTCCCCGCCCTGATTGAACAGCAGTAACGGCATCATCGTCCGGGGCCATTTTACGGTTTACTGTTAGAATTTGTAATAGGGAAACTGTTCGCTTGTCATTCCCGAGGTCGTAATCGGGAATATGGTTTATGCAGTTTGGTGACAAACACCATATCCCCGATAGCCCCATTCGTGGATGACAATCATGAGATTTGGGGATAACAGTTGTGTGAAAGCACCTTATGAATATTCTCGGGATTGAAACTTCTTGCGATGAGACGGCGGCGGCGGTTGTTGCTGACGGGAAGAAAATAATTTCTTCCGTTGTTTCTTCACAGATCGATATACATAAATCGTTTTTCGGCGTTGTGCCCGAACTCGCCAGCCGGGCGCATGTCCGTGCGATAAACGCAGTCATCGCCGAAGCGTTACACAAGGCGGGGATTGCGCTTGAGGAAGTGTCTTCGAAAATAGACGCCATCGCCTACACGCGCGGGCCGGGGCTTGCCGGGTCGTTGCTGGTCGGTCAAATCACCGCTGAAACGTTGCGGTTTCTGTATCAGCTTCCCCTGGTGGATGTCAATCATCTGGAGGGGCATCTGTATGCGGCTGTGCTTGAGTATCCCCGTCTCAAACCGCCGTATCTTGCGCTGGTTGTTTCCGGCGGACATACGGAACTCATTATTGTCAAAGATTTCGGGAAGTATCAGGTGCTCGGCGGTACCCGCGACGACGCCGCCGGCGAGGCCTACGATAAAGTGGCGAAACTGCTGAACCTTTCTTACCCGGGCGGTCCGGTGATTGACGCGCTGGCGAGCAAAGGCAACCCGTCCGCTGTCGCGTTTCCCCGTCCCTATATGCGGGAGACCTGGGATTTTTCGTTTTCCGGGCTTAAAACCGCCGTGGCTAATTTCGTGGCGCGCCATGCGCGCGAAAAAGGGGCGTTGTCCCGTGCAGAAGTCCGCGATATTTGCGCGTCGTTTCAGCAGGCGGTAGTCGATACTTTGGTGGAAAAAACGATTGCCGCTGCACAGAAGTTTTCCCTCAAAAAGATTGTGATCGGCGGGGGCGTTGCTGCCAACGCCGGCTTGAGAAAACAATTGGCGGCGCAAGCGGTGCGCCGGGGACTGCGTGTATATGCGCCGTCGCTTTCCCTGTGCACGGACAATGCTGCGATGATTGCATGCGCCGGATATTATAAATGGCGCGCACACCCTGTTGCGGCGGCCGGTTTGCAAACAATTGAACCCGGCATGAAATTGAAGAACTGGAAATAACCTATTTATGCGCATCGGCACGGTAGAGCTCGCAAATAATCTTATTATGGCCCCCATGGCGGGGATAACCGACCAGCCGTTCCGCCGTCTTGCGCGGGAAGGCGGCGCGGGACTGGTGTGTACCGAGATGATTTCGGCGACAGCCCTGGTCAGGCGCGACGATAAAACATTGAAAATAATGTCCCTGGCCGCCGATGAACATCCGGTATCGGTCCAGATATTTGGGTCTGAACCGGCGATTATGGCGGAGGCGGCGCAGATCGCCGCTGACGGCGGCGCGGATATCGTTGATATCAATTTTGGTTGTCCGGTAAGAAAGATCGTCAAGTCCGGCGCGGGCGTAAAGCTCATAGAAAACGAAGCGCGTATGACGGCCATCATGGAAGCGGTAGTTGGCCGCGTTACCGTCCCCGTGACCATAAAGATCCGCATCGGCCGCGAGGCGGATGAAAATGTCGCGCCGCATATCGTCAAACGCGCCGCCGCATCGGGCATCGCCCAAGTGACGGTGCATGGGCGCTCGGCGGTAAACTTTCATAAAGGACTGCCGGATCTTGAGGCGGTTGCCGCTGCGGTTCGCGCCGCGCCGATGCAGGTGATAGGCAACGGCGGCATTATCGATGAATTGACCGCAAAGGATTTTCTGGATAAAACAAACTGCGCGGGATTGATGGTTGGACGCGGCGCCATCGGCGACCCGGCATTGTTCCGGCGGATATCTCATTATTTGTCCACCGGTGAAATGATGCAGGCGCCGACGCGGGAACAGCGCATTGATTGTCTAAAGAAACACGCGCGGATGGCGGCGGATCATTACGGCGAAAGACGGGGCGTAATCCTTTTGCGCAAGGTCATGCCGTACTATTTAAAAGGACTGCCGAATGCGTCGCGCATCCGCAATGAATTTAATCAAATTGAGACGCTGCTTGCGCTCGATGCCGTGCTGGAAAAAATCGGGGAATCGCCGTATTTTATCAACGATGCCGGCGATCGGGGATACTATGAAAACGAATAAGCAGTCGCACGGCAGTCATTTCCATTGCGCTGAACCGGAACGCTTTTCCCGCCAGGGATTTCCGGAAGCGGTATACGCGCCGGGAAAAACCGTCACCCAGATTCTTGCCATTTGCCGCGCTCTGCAGAAGGGTTCCGGTCCGGTCATGATTACCCGGGCTGATAAAATAGTGTTTACCGCGATAAAAAAACAGTTTCGCACGGCGAGATATTATGCCGATGCGCGTATCATAGTTGTGCATCCGGGGAAAACCATGCCGGCACCGCGCGGCAATTATCTCTGCGTGGTGACTGCGGGAACGACGGATATTCCGGTGGCCGAAGAAGCCGCGGTTACCGCGGAAATTATGGGGCATACGGTCACGCGCCTCTACGATGTGGGCGTGGCGGGAGTTCACCGTCTTTTGAATCATGCCGCTGTTCTCCACGGCGCGTCGTGCGTTGTTGTCTGCGCCGGAATGGAAGGGGCGTTGGCAAGCGTGGTCGGCGGTCTGGTCGGTTGTCCGGTCGTCGGTGTGCCGACATCTGTCGGATACGGGACAGCGTTTCAGGGCGTTACGGCGCTTCTTTCGATGCTCAATTCGTGCGCGCCCAATGTCAGCGTGGTTAATATCGACGATGGTTTTGGGGCGGGGATCATAGCCGCTCTTATCAACGGAAGGTGACGATATGAAAAAAATTGCCTATTTCAATTGCGCATCGGGTATTGCGGGCGACATGATACTGGCTGCCTGCATCGACGCCGGCGTGAAAGCCCGGGAACTGGAATCGCACCTGCGCCGTTGTCTGAAAATATCCGATTGGCGCCTTAAAGTAACCGTCAATCCCCATACGCACTATCCCGCACAACAAGTTACTGTAGTTGGGACGCGCACCTTTGCCTCGCCGCGGGTGATGCAGTCAGTCATCAGCCGCAGCACCCTGGCACCGGCAATAAAAAAACGCAGTTTGGAAATATTCGATTGTTTGCTTACCGCCGAAGCGCGCGTGCACCGCTTGCATCCGGACAAGGTTCATTTTCATGAACTCAACTCCATCGACACGCTCGTTGATATCACCGGCGCCTGCACCTGTCTGAACCTGCTGGGTATTGATGATGTATACGCTTCGCCCGTCAATATCGGCAACCCGGCGCCGGCAACGCTTGAAATACTGCGGGCAAACGCGGTACCCGTGTCCGCATCAACCGCGGCCCATGAGCTGGCGACCCCGACCGGTATGGCAATCATTGCGCGGACCGCGCGGCATTTCGGCAATCTTCCCGTCATGAAAATAACCGCATCCGGCATGGGCTCAGGGACGCGCATCATTCCCGACAGTGACAATGTTCTAAAACTTCTTATCGGCGAACACGCGGGCTCTGCTCAGCCATTTTCGGGGGACACGGTGATTCTTCTGGAAACGAACATCGATGATATGGACCCGCGCGTGTATCCCTATGTTCTTGAAAAACTTATGGCCGCGGGCGCCCGCGACGCCTGGCTTGCGCAGGTGCTTATGAAAAAAGGCCGCCCCGGAATGATCATATCGGTCCTGTGCGATGCAGATGTCGAACAGGCGCTGTGCGCTATACTGTTTGGCGAAACAACCACGCTGGGCATCCGCCGCTCGGTGCGCGAGCGGGTTGTGCTCGAGCGCAGTCAGACAAAAAGCAAGAAGATAGGGTTTCTGCCTGACGGAAAAAAGAAAACTTCAATGGAATTTGAAACGGCACAGATGCGTGCCCGAAAAACAGGCGCGCCGCTGAGAACGCTATTGCGATAGTCCGTTTTTTGATGTAAACTATATCCCGCAGGTCATGCCGGGCAGTTAGCTCAGCGGAAGAGCACTTCCCTTACAAGGAAGGGGTCACAGGTTCGAGCCCTGTACTGCCCACTGGTTTATTCCTAAAGGAGCAATCCCATGATGAAGAACAAAATGACGATTACTGCCGTGATTATCGCCGCGCTTTTCGCGACGGTAACAGCAGCGGAAAAACCGTTTGAGCTGTTTGATTCAGGGACGCAGGACATTGTTGATTACGCCGCGTACGGAGTATTCAGCGGGACCGGGACTACCAACTACAAGTACACCATTACGGACAGCGCAAATCTCAAGAAGGCAGTCGGCGAAGGCATATTTCCTAATGTAACCAGCGTACTGCGGGACCCCGCCTACAAAAAACGGTTGGCTGCCGGAAAACTCAAAGGCAGCCACTGGGATTTTGTCAGATATCTTACCCAGGACGATTGTATAACCAACTTTTATAAATGGTGCACCGCGGCGGAAGATCCGGGCGTCAAGCAGTATTACGCGGCGCTTGCCCTTGAGCGCGCCGGTAATCTCAAGCAGGCGATTAAAGCGTACTACGCGATTGTGGTCCATTTCCCCGACGCGGTCGGTTATACCTATTGGAAAACGCCGTGGTATATCGGGCCGGTGGCCATTGAACGGCTAAAGTATCTTACCCGCGAACATCCCGAACTGAAAATAAAGATAGAGGGAGCCAGCATCAAGGTTATCAACCGCTTCGACGATAATCGTTGGAACGACAGCTATATTGCCGTTCCGGGAAAAATGGTGCGTATTTCCAAAGCGTCAGAACTTACGGTGCCCCGAATCAATGTAGAAAAACTCAAGGTTATCAAAACGGTCGGCGCCGGCAGCGTTACCTTGCGACAATATGAAAATCACCACTGGCAAATGATGGTTGACAATAAACCGTATGTTGTCCGCGGCATGGCGTATTCGCCCAACAAAGTCGGGCTCAGCCCCGACAACGGAACGCTGAATGTTTCGCGTGACTGGATGTTTGCCGATTTCAACAAAAATGGAATTGCCGACGCTCCGTATGAAGCGTTTATTGATAAGAACCGCAACAATGTGCAGGATCGCGGCGAAAAACCCGTTGGTGATTTTAAGTTGATGCAAGAGATGGGTGTCAATACTCTCCGGTTGTATCATCACGGTGATTTCAATAAAAAATTGCTTATGGACGGGTATAAAAAATATGGGTTTAGGTATCTCATGGGTGACTTCATCGGCATGTACGCTGTGGGTTCGAAAGCTGAGTGGTACGGCGGAACCGACTATACCAACCCCGAACATCAGAAAAATATGCTCGAGAGCGTTCGTCAGATGGTTGAAACATATAAGGACGAGCCGTATATCCTGATGTGGGTTTTGGGCAATGAAAATAATTACGGCGCGCCGGGCAAAGCGGGTGTAACTCCCGGGCAGGGGTGCCGCGCAAAACTGCAGCCGGAGGCATATTACCATTTCGTCAATGAAGCGGCGAAACTGATTAAATCCCTTGACCCTCAAAAACGCCCGGTGGCGATATGCAACGGCGATGCGCTGTATCTCGACATCTGTGCCGCACAGGCGCCGGAAATCGATGTGTTCGGCGCCAATGCGTATCGCGGTGAAACCGGATTCGGATCCCTGTGGCAGGATGTTGCGGATGTCTATGACCGTCCGGTTGTGATAACCGAATACGGGTGTTCAGCGTACGCCAAGGGGTGGACGCAGCAACGGGCTGAAGAAGGACAGGCGCAGTATCATCGCGGCAGCTGGCTGGATATGGAAGAAAATTTCGCCGGTTCAGGCGCGGGGACCGCGCTGGGCGGCATCGTTTTTGAATGGACCGACGAATGGTGGAAAGCCGGACCGCCACCTGAATTTGACCCGGCGGCTCAAGATATCACCCCGCAAAGCGGTATGCCGTTCCTTGACGGGTGGGGCTACGAAGAATGGCTGGGACTGACCAGCCAGGGTGACGGGAAGCTCAGTCCCTTTCTGCGCCAGTTGCGCCCGGCGTTTTTCATGTACAAGAAACTGTGGAGTAAATATACATAATGGTCGTCAAAGTCCTGAAAATATTGCTGATTCCGTTGTGCTTTTTTTTGTGTTCCCCCCGGGCATTGGCCACGACGACTATCGAGCGCGGTGATAATGACAGCTGGATGCTCTATGTTGACGGAAAACCATATTTTGTCAAAGGCATGGAATATTCGCCTGACCGCGCCGGCGCTTATCCGGACCAGCCCAACGAATGGATGCACGAGGACAAAGACGACAACGGGCAAATCGATGCGGCTTACGATTCATGGCTAGACGAAAACAATGACGATTTTCATGATGCTCATGAAGACCCTGTCGGCGATTTTCAACTGCTCAAAAATATGGGATGCAACACCGTCCGTATCTATCATTCCGATAACCTTAATGTTCCTCTCCTGCGCGACCTTTTTGATACCTACAATGTGCGCGTCATCATGGGCAACTTGCTCGGCGCGTACACCATTGCCAGTGGCGCCGAATGGTGTGAGGGTACCGATTACACCGATGCCAAGCAATGCGAAAAAATGAAAGAAAGCGTCAGGGCGATGGTCGAAGAGAACAAAGATGAACCCTATCTGCTGATGTATATGCTGGGCAATGAAAACGATGCCGTCGGGTGTGTCGACAACTGCACGCTCAACAACACCAACGCGGCGCAGAAGCCGGAAGCGTACGCGAAATTTGTCAATGAAGTGTGTGTGATGATAAAGAAAATGGACCCCCATCATCCCGTCGGCGTGTGTCTGGCTACATATAAATTGTTGCCGTATCTTGCACGCTACGCCCCTGCCGTTGATATCGTTGGGTTGAACGCCTACTCCGGACCGTTTGGGTTCGGCTCCCTGTGGCACCGCGTCAAGACGACTTTTGACCGGCCGGTGCTCATCACCGAATACGGAACGGACTGTTATTATCTCCAAAAGAAAGTTATTGACGAAGATTATCAGGCGCACTATCATCGAAAAAGCTGGCAGGACATAGAAAACAACAGTGCCTGGGGCGACAAAGACCGCAACGCGATAGGCGGGGTGGTGTATTGCTGGATGGACAAATGGTGGCTGATAGGGTCGCCGCATGATCACGACACCTCTCTCGGCGCGCGGGCTGGTGCGAACAGAGGGGGTGTTTTTTGCGACGAATGGCTGGGCATTTGCGGTCAGGCAAGCGGTACCAATGCGCCGTTCATACGCCAGCCGCGTAAAGCATATTATATGTATCGGGACGAATTATGGAAGAAATCTCTTCCTTTTGAGCCCAATTATCTCGCCCCGGCGGCTGTGGATGATGATAATGCGCGCTAAAATATCCGCTGTATGTCTTGCTCTCTTTTTGTTCGGCGTAGTGCCGGCAGGGGCGACAGCTACGGTAGTGACCGTCAGCGGCCGCAAGCTCATGGTTGCGGGCGTTGCCTTTACGATAAAAGGGGTTTGCTATTCGCCGACCCCCGCGGGTTCCAGTACCTCGTATAACTGGTATGCCGACGCTTCTATCTACAAAAACGATTTTGCTCTGCTCAAGGCAATGGGCGTCAATACTATCCGCGTCTATGGCGCCGCGAACATGACTGCCGAGTTTCTGGATGCCGCCGATCAAAAGGGGATTCATGTCATCATGGGATATTGGGTTGACGCTTCGAAAGTGGGTGTTGCCGCCAGCGAAACCGCGATGGTCAACGAATTTGCCACAATGATCAATAAGTGGAAGGCGTATCCGGCGGTACTGCTGTGGATGTTCGGTAACGAGGTGGATGCAAATGTGAGCAGTAAATCTCATTGGTACACCTTGCTCAACACTGCCTGTGTGCGGGCCCATGCCGAAGACGCGAATCATCCCGTGGGCACGGTAAATCAGGAAATCACTGAAATAGGGGATGCCAGCGTCAAGGCCGATACGACTACCTTGTCGGCGCTCGACATCTGGGGCATCAATTTGTATCGCGGGTCATCGTTCGGGAACGCGTTTTCGGTTATGAGCGGAACATCAACCGGGAAAGCGTATTTCATCAGCGAGTGGGGGTGCGACGCGTACAACGGGGTAACCGGCGCTGAAGACAGGACTTTGCAGAACAAATATATTAAATCTCAGTGGGCTGAGATAGCCGCTAATCTTTCTGCTGACGGTAAATCCTGCTCCGGCGGGACGGTGTTTGAATGGTCTGACGAATGGTGGAAAGGCGATTCGACCGCGGGAAATGTGGGAACAATCGGCGGTGGTGGCGTCAACGGGAATTCAGTTCAGGACACCAGCGCTGACTGGCAAAATCCTCATGGAGAAGCAGGTGAAGACCCCAACATGAACGAAGAATGGTGGGGGATAGTCGGTATTGCAAAAAATACCAATGATCGAACCCTGCGCCCGGCGTATTACGCGCTGCAGCAGGCATGGTATGTCCCAACTTCCTCGGTTGATACAGTCGACGGGATTATCAATCCCAATATTATTTTTCAGGGAGAGATACACAGTTTCCCCAATCCTTTCCGGGCGGGCATTGATGACACTACCATCAAGATAGTCGTCAGCGGGTCGCCGGATATTACGGTTGAAATATTTGATCTTTCCGGTAAAAAAGTGTGTAGTATTTCCGACAGCGTCACCATCGGTTATCAGCGCTTATTCCTCTGGCGCGGGAAAGACAGCGACAATGAGACCGTTACCGCCGGTTTGTACATCTGTAAGATAACGGCAAAGATTGAAGGCAGGGAAGAAATTAAATTCAGGAAGATAGCGGTGGCAAAATGACCCTATTCCCGATAATCTGTATGTTGCGGAAGATGGTATGCGTCAGCATGATTGTTGTGTGCGCTCTTTCTATCCGTGCGGTCGCTGAAATGCCCATCCTTACGGATGTCCGTGCGGAGGGTATGGGAACCGCCTATACCGCTGTAGCGCATCAATCCACTGCGCTTGACTGGAATCCGGCCGGCTTGGGGGACATGCGCCGCTCGGATTTGACCGCGCTGTTCTCTCAGGGGTTCGTGGATACGAAATTTACCAGTATTTCCTACGGTCGTCCCACTGATTTTGGCGGGTGGGCGCTCGGCTGGGGCCGTGTTTCCAACGAATTCGAAAAAACAAACGCCCAAGATGATTTTCTCGGGAACGGGGCCGTCAGCAATGATGTTGTTATGGCTGGCTTCGGGTATTATCGCTTGCCTGTTTCGCTGGGTCTGTCCGTCCGGTACTTTTCAGAAAAGATCGATCCGGTCCAGCTTTCCGGCTATGCGTTCGATGTCGGTGCTCTCTACGAGTACAAAAAACTTCGTCTCGGCTGGGCATGGAAAAATATTTTGTCCAATTCGCTGGAAGGAACGGGCATGGCGGGCGACAATGTCAGCGAAGTTATCCCGCCTCTCATGCGCGCCGGCGCTGCACTGACGCTTCCCCTTGATTTTGATATACAGTTTTTGAGCGGCGCATCGGTCGACCCGACGATAAACCCCGAAATATGGCACTGTACGCTTATTACTGCCGCGGATGTTGAAATTCCGGTGTACCGCAACCAGTCCCTTGCCGTGAGCCCCGGACTTGAGGTGGGGGTAAACGATTTGATCGCTTTCCGCGCAGGACTCAAACAATGCAAAGATTTCAGCGTGGGGATGTCGATTAAGGCCTCCGCGGTGAGTTTTGACTATGCGTTTGTTTTTAACCCATCAATCACTAATACCCATATACTTTCATTGTCCATATACTTTGGCGCATAGTATTGCCCGTTCTGTTTTGCCGCGCGGCGCACGATTTCAGAATATACCGCCTCTCCAGCCATTCCTTGACATTTTCTTCCATTAAAAGGTATATTCTTTAATACATGTCTCCCAAAACATCTTCTTCCATAATGTTATTGCTTCTCCTTCTTCCGTTTTCGGCAGCTTTTGCGGCGGAAGATCTTATCGAAACAGGTTCAATCAAAGTCAGCCCCCGTCTCCAATTAGATTTTTTCCAGCATAAACTTACCGACAAGTGGACGCTTACCAAGACCGGCATTGATAATTTCTATGCGTATGCCGATACATCTACCGCCAGAACGCCGACGGAAACATTGACCGGCCAAACCTTCTATCTTGACCTCTCGCTCCGGCCGATAGATGCCCTCACCGGCACATTCGGATTTGAATATGTCAACAATTACGCCGATGCTTACTGGCGCCCGCATAACCGTGAGCACCAGTATACCCTCAACGATCATAAGTTCGCCTGGAATACCGCCGATATTAATTACACGGCTGATTGGGCGAATCTGCGGTATGCCCGCGGCGTCGGTCGGTTGGATTGGTCGAACGAAGGCGATGTATTCGGCATTTTTTCTGAGACACTGATCCCCCAGATGTTCGAAGTGATTGCCAAAGGACCGGGGGGCAGGGTTCAGATGGTGTACGGGATGGACAATTCGTGGGAAAATAACGACTCGCATCCCCATATCGGAATTTACGGCAGTGTCCCCTACCTCAACTACAATTTTAAACTCAACGGCGGCAGTTATCACCTTCTGTACAAGGACGAAAAGAGCATGTTCGATTCAACGGGGGAGCGCGTTTCGACCTATGAGCTTTCCGGTGCCTATGAAATGGGGGACAACCCTCTGCAGGTTGGCCTTTTGTATCGGCCGTTCCGTTTGGGATGGAACTACTCGTATCTTGCTGACGCGCCTGCCGGAGCGGGCGATGTCGGTTCCAGCTTTGTAAAGCATTCCGGCACGACGAATTCGGGGGACGCTTTCGGCGGCGGGGTGAAGTTCACTTACAAACAGTTTTCATTTCTTGACCAGATGTCTTTGAAGTACACCTATCAGGGGCTGGTTGCCGGCAATAAACAGCAAATGGGCACCGAGCTGGTTCGCAAACTTTCGCGCCCGCTGACTGCAACATTTGATTACACCTACCGCAAGCCACTGCAGGGACCGATTCCCCTGATATACGAGGGCACGCCGGCTAACACCGGCCCGGCACTCTTTGAGCCGCGCGGCCCGGACAGTCCGTTCTGGGTGCAGTGGGACAACCGCGAAGCCAGCATTATTTCGTTTCTGTGCACCTTTGACCCGACGCCGTCCACCTGGTTCTACCGGTATCAGCCGAACGTTCCCGAAGAGTGGAATCTTAATCCTGATGAGAACGCCCGTATTTCTTTCGCAACGCGCTATACGCTTACGCGGTACTTTACCGGAACCGACCGGCTGGTGTATTGGAACGCTTTTGCAGAGCCCGCCTGGGAAGGGTATGGGGCGACCGGCGCATGGGCGACGAATGATTATATCGGCGCGTTCAATCTTCTCAGCGTGCTTAATTTTCCCGAATCGAAACTACGGTTCATCTTCGATCTTGAACTGGGGCAATCTCTTGCCACTGCCAGCGCCTCATATACATTGTCAACCTTAGGGGCAAAGCCGATAACGGATTATGTGATTACCGGGTTGACGATGGTCAGTAATCCTTACGAGGTTTCTTTTAAATATTTTAAGGATTACTGGGGTCCGGAATATTGGCATCAGACATTCGGGGAAGCGGTTGACAATGTGTATAAGGCGAAAGTGAGCAGAAAATTCGGCAGAAATGTCACCGCGGGTATTGACTATACCGGCGTCCGCGAACGCGATAAAAAATATGTGGCACCCGAGCTGGGTGACTATGATGAGTATCATTGTTTTGTGTCGATTTCTTTCGGGCCGATCGTCGGTCGTTTTGGCTCGCAATGGGAAGCGGCTGCTGATGAGCCGGCAGCGGACATTACGCCTCCGTTCGTCGCACTTACTGTTACGCCGAGAATATTTACGACCGGCGGCGATGGGCCGGACTCTTCGTGCCGTATTGAGCCCCGCGCGTCCGACTTGAATGGCGTTGCTCAATGGGAAATAACCATCACGGGCGCCAACGGCAGGGTGGTAAAGGTCTTTGAAGGCAAGGGTCAGCCGCCGGACACTGTTGTCTGGGACGGCAACGATGATGTGTACGCCATGCCGGTCCACAGCGGGATATACGCCGTTGTCCTTTCCGCGAAAGACAGCGTGGGGAACACCGCTCTCACCCAGCCGATAGATGTGGAAGTAAAAACGATGCCGAAAGTCATCATCAAGGAAGTCCCCAAAGAAGTTAAGGTCACGGAAATATCCCGGGGGCTGATCGTTTCTCTGGCGTCGAATGTTTTGTTCGATGTCGGTAAATATCAGTTGAAACCGGCTGCCAGTAAAGCAATGCAGGAAGTGGTCAAGATACTTTCGGCATACCCTGAAAACAACATAGTCATTGAAGGACATACCGACAGTTCCGGCGACGCCGTCATGAATAAAAAGCTTTCTGAAGCACGGGCGCGGAGCGTGGCAAATTATCTTATCGCGGCGGGCGTTGCCAAAGAACGGATTACGACTGCCGGATTTGGAAAAACAAAACCGGCTGCTTCCAATGCAACGGTGAAAGGCCGGGCTGCCAATCGTCGGGTGGAGGTGATAATTCTCAAGAAGTAGGGGGGGTAATAAATCAATTTATACTACATTGGTTTCGCAGATACCCCATCAGATTCAAAAGGGTGAAAAAACAATTTTTCAAATATTTTTTATCTGTTTTTCTTCTTTTTCTCAACTTGCGCATATCAGTTTTGAAGTAACTACTCGTGAAAGGGGTATACAATGAAGAAAGTGTTGGCAGCAGCAGTGGCGGTATTGATGGCGGCGGGAATTGCGGGAGCAGCGCCGAAAAAAGCAGTCGTGGCAAGCGATGCAGGGACAGTCGTTAAAAAAGAGGCCGCAAAAAAGAGCGGATTCTTTTTCGGTTTGTATTCCGACCAGGGGTCCCGTGACGACCATTTTGCACCTTCAGGGTGGATGGGCGACTACGGTGATCTGAAAATCAATCCCGGCTGTGCAGAGAACCCGCATAACGGGAAGTATTGCTTCAAGGTTACCTACAGCGCCAGAGCGACCCAGAACGCGGGTTGGGCAGGCATTTACTGGCAGCAGCCGGCAAACAATTGGGGCGACAAAAAGGGCGGCTACAATTTGACCGGAGCCACGAAGCTTACTTTCTGGGCGCGGGGCGACAAGGGTGGCGAAAAAATGGCTGAGTTCAAAGTCGGCGGTATAACCGGTGAATATCCGGATTCCGACTCAAACACCCTCGGACCGGTTGAATTGACCAAAGCATGGACGCAGTACACCATCGAACTCAAAGACAAAGATCTTTCAAACATCATCGGCGGGTTCTGCTGGTCAGCATCCAAAGATGACAATCCCAACGGATTTATCATTTATCTCGACGATATTCAGTTCGAATAAAAGACAACTATCATCATGCGGGATGGGGCGACCCATCTCGCATGGTATAGCATAATGAAACTAAATGTCAGTTCTTTCTGTTTTCTGGTGGTAGTGGCGGCAGGGGCGAGTTATAGCCCTATTTTTGCCGTTGATACCGCTGTCTCTGTTATGGAGCGTGTCGTCAAAAGCACTGCTGCCGTTTCGGTTCCTGTTTCATCGGGGACGACATCTCTGCCACTATCAGTCATTAAGTCGACCGCTGTGGCAGTGATTGCTGCGCCGGCGTATAAGCCATTTTATGTCTACAGCGACGAGAAAACACAGAACCACTATTATCCCTCGGGATGGATGGGCGATACGCAGGATTTGAAATTATCCGGCGCGTATCAAAATGACCCTCGTCTGGGGAAAACATGTTTACGCATAACCTATCTTGCCAAAGGGCCCAAAGAGTGGGCCGGCATTTATTGGCAGAATCCGCCCAACAATTGGGGGACGGCAAAAGGCGGCTATAACCTGCGCGGTGCATCGTTTGTGACTTTTTGGGCCAAAGGTCAGAATGGCGGCGAGCGGATAAATGAAGTTAAAATTGGCGGGCTTACGGGGAAATATCCCGATTCCGATGTCGCTTGGATGGGGCCTATCTCCCTGCAAAATGAATGGACGCAATACCGCCTCAAACTGGCAAAAAAAGATTTGAGTTATATTGTCGGCGGATTTTGTTTCACGCTGTCGCGCAGCGACAATCCGCACGGATGTACTTTTTATGTAACGGAAATACGCTATGAATAACGGGATAATCAATAAAATCATTTTGGTTGGTGTACTCCTGGCGATTGCGTCTGGGTGTGAGCATAACCCTTTAGGTAAATTGATAGACCCGACCACTTCAAATACCACCAACGCTTCCAGCGGCACCTGGGTTATTTTTGGCGATGAATTGCGCACCAACGGCGCAATCCAGTTTCTCACTACCGCTGAGGGGCAGTCGCTGGATTTCACTTGTACGGACCGCCCGTACGCCGGAATGAAATGCATGAAATATTCATGGGACGGCAGTGCTGTCACCCCGTATGATACCGGCGTTAAAGAAACCGATTGGGTCGGCTTCATGCTGATTGCCGCGCCAACCATCGCGCAGCATGACACCTTTACCAAAGACCTTACCGCCGCTGGATATACGAAAATCTCCTTTTATGTCCGTGGCGATCTGAGCAAGAATGTATATCTGCGTTTGGAAAGCAATAACGGTACCTATCAAACGCCGTCCGGCAATAATGCATGGATAAACAATACGACCGACCGGAAAATAACTTCTGACTGGCAGCATTTTGAGTTCACTCTCAGCGGCTCGGTGACCACGGTTAAGGACCTTGTCCGTATTGTCCTTCGTTACGACGAAGACGGCGACCCGGACATCGCCAACACCGGCACCAGCAACGGTGGCACCGTATTTTTAGACAACATCGAATATCTGCGGTAACGAAGTTCGCCCCTGCGATTGTCGACGACGGAACAATAGATAGAATGTATGGGTGGAAATGGTCTATGATTAAACGCACGATACTTTTTGTTATTGGAATTATTTTTATGGTTTCGGCCTCGGGGTTTTGTGGGTCCGTGGACTTGGATTTCCGTCTGCATAGGTCGGGGAACGCGGCTCTGCGTTCCGCTCTGTTGCCGGGTTGGGGGCAATTCTTCAATCGCCAATCGTTCAAAGGGGAAGTTCTCGGGACGATATTCTTTGCATCGCTGGGCGGATATCTGTATTTTACCGGCGTTGCCAATAAAGATTACCGCGATTATGAAACTAAGGGATTGCGCAGTGATTCCCTGTACTCTGATTACGAAACGCATCAACGCCAGGCGAGCTTCGCCGTTGGGCTCGCCGCTGGTACGTGGGTAATCAGCGTTGTCGACGCGTACATTTTTGGTACCCCTCGCCGAGCTGCCGATGACCAGCAACTGTCATCTCGTGCACCGGGGCTTCAATGGGCATGTAATCCTGATGGGGCATCCTTGCAACGGAAATGGTATTTCCAATGAAAAACATCTTTGCAGCATTCTTATGTTGTCTGATGTTGACTGGCTGTGATACCGCTAAAAAAGACCGCCTGTCGGCCGATACTCTGAGCATAGCGCTTGACCCGACCGTTGTCAGCACGATGGTTTTCAGCTCAACAATGACCGTGAAAGCCATCTGCAGCAGTGCCAAGTCATCTGATGTCGATGTTTCCCCGTCGTGGTCCATCGAAAATAATCTTGGTTCATTTAAACCCACTCAGGGAAAAACAACCACATTTACCGCAGGTACAACCGCCGGAACCGGCAAAATATACGCAACCGCCGGTTCAGTTCGTAGTACCGGCCTTTCAGTAAC
>Ga0073936_10001163_pt1 | contig 40912 bp, 36 predicted proteins | sample AliMusrvi5mmetaG_FD_87041 | JGI IMG/M metagenome (GOLD analysis project Ga0073936, IMG submission 87041) | Freshwater lake bacterial and archeal communities from Alinen Mustajarvi, Finland, to study Microbial Dark Matter (Phase II) - Alinen... | ecosystem: Environmental > Aquatic > Freshwater >...
CCATAAAAGCAGTGATTAGTCTCTGCCTAATTTTTGCGGAATAATGGTGAATATCCTTGTAATGTTGAAACCCAGAAAAATATCGCCTTTGCTCCATGATCCGCGGGTGGCAGTAAGGTAACTTTCTTCATTCTCCCCGGCAGAGTTTGTCAGGAAGATCTGGAAAACATGCCCGCCGGTTTCAATATCAATACCAGCAGATAATGAACTGTATACCTTCTCAGATTTGATCTGGCCTGGAAACAGGTAATGATATTCTGCATTGAGAGATACCCGCTCCGATATCTTTACCCGGCCACCGAAACCTACAGAAAATACATCATTATGGTCTTGGTACGAAGCTACCATGTTCCTGTGAACATAGGAGGGTGTAAGCTGTAATGATAAGCTGTTACCGAATTTTCTTGCCAGGATGATCTGCATTGCATAGGAGATCCTGGACGAAAAATAATTGGTACGTTCCGGAACTTCCCATTTTGTTGTATAAATAGCAGTATTTCCAAAAATACTCAGGGATACCGGCATATTCCTGGCACCCTTACTTTGCCGTAATACTTTTACCTTGATAAAACCATCCCAGGTGTTCCTGTCTGTATTTAATCCAAGCCCGAAGCCGATGCGTTTTGTCAGACCGTATTCTGCACCAAGCCTGATGGAGGCCTGCTTCAACCCAAAAAGATTCTCATACCCGGTGTTTAATGCCCCGAAATGATGGGTGATAATGAAGAGCATGTCTCCCTGGGCAGGATTTTCAACAGACTGGCCTATTACAATGCGTGAAGTCTTGAATGTGGCCGTAGTGTAATCCGTCGTCGGCTTTTTGTCATCAAGCAGATTCATAAGGTCATTCTGAGCAAATAAAAAGATCGGCTGGACAAGCGTGAGCAAGACCAGGAATAAGCGCGTAATTTTTGACATATACTTACTTGTTAAATTTTTCCAGGGTAACATCTACTGTGACTTCGACTGCTTTTGCAATGTTACTGACCACAGCAGAGGGTATGTTGATGTTATAATCAGCGAGGGTAACGAAAAATTTAGCTTTTCCCTGAACAACATCTTTTTTAACCTCGAACGTACCAGTTGCTTTTACATCATGGGATACACCATGGATCGTCAGTTTTCCTTCAACAGTGGCGGGGTATGAACCGTCCTTTGTGAAATTGACATCCTTGATATTAGCTACTTTACCCAGGAAAGTAGCTGTCGGAAACTTGTCTGACTCCACATAATTTTCGTTGAAATGTTCCTGCATCAGTGCTTTCTCAAACTGAAACGATTTCATGAGGACCTTGAATACGAAATCCCCGGTCTGGGAATTCATGGCAGCATTGACCTGGTGGTTCATGGCCTCGATCTTTTCGATCTTCCCTTCTGAATAAAAACGTATGTTACCGTTTTTTGTAACAAAATTCTGGCCGAGAAGGCCGGAAGAACAAAGGAGTGCAAGGACAGCAATAAAAATGAACTTTCTCATTGAGATGGTTTTGTTAGGTTTGAAATTAATAAACAACAGAGCATTGCTCAAGAATCACATCTGTATCATTATACCCGGTGCAATACCCTTTAATTTTCACACTTCCGGAAGGAACAAGGCTTTTCGCTTCCCCACTCAGTTTTTTAATCATGGTGCAACGGATGCCTTCATCACCGAACATTCCCTGTGTAAATGAAAACACAACGATCACCAGTGAATCTTTAGCTTCAACGCGTGCAAGTGTTCCGTCGATCTGCACAACCTTTCCGTTGTAAAGCTTCGAGGATGCATCTTTCTTGTTTTTAAAGGCATTGTAAAGATCCTGGGCATGCATGGTATAATCAGGACTCATCTTTTCGTAATCGGGATGTGGTTTGTTTACAACAAATTTAAAGATCAGAACGGCTGCGATGATACCGACAACCGCAAAGCCCGCTATTACTTTCATCCAGGTTTTCATAGGTAAAGAAAATTAAACAAGGTTTTTTATTTCTGTTATTTTAAACGAATCCTTAATTATTAGGGGCACCGGCATCAACCCACAATTGCAACTTAGAAATATCGCAGTCCGAAAGTTTGGAGCCGCCAACTGGCATCGGATACAGGGACAGATCATGCTTAACGGCTTTCATTAAGAGAGAATCCGTGATGGCTGCCTTGTAAAGCCCGCTATAGGTATCTGTGATCACATTCCCTGAAGGATTTGAAGCTGTATGACAGGAGTTGCAATTCGCAGTCATGATCTTTGAAATGCTCCCGGAATAGGTCACATTTGATAAGTTGCAGGGAGTGAACGGATAAAGGTCGGTAACATTATCATAATAACAAGCCGGAAACAAAATGGTCAGGGCCCCCAGCAGGAAAACAAAATAGGCTATTTTTTTCATGGAATTATTTTTGGCGGTAGTTCGAATCAATCCAGATTTTTATTTCAGCAATTTCACATTCAGATAAAGGACTGGCGTTTTTTGGCATGGCATAGTAGCCATTATCATGCCGGACCGATCCCAGCAGTTTCCCGTTAAGGCCGTATGCTTTCACCTGATCGTAAGTCGCCAGTGAAACGTTGCCTTGTGGGTTTGAGCCTTCATGACACACTCCGCATCTTGATTTGATAAGCGGCTGAATGCTGCCTGAATAGGTTATTGTTGAAATGGTATCACATGGTGACGTACAAAGGTTATTTAATGCACCCTGCTTGACCCAGTAATATATCAGGCTCATAGAATCAGCTGCCAGTGGTTCATTCGGGGGCATCCTTCTTTCACCGCCACTGAACAGAACTTTATAAAGCTGGCTCTGGTCCGGTTGGCCTGGTGTCACGAGGTCCATAATTTTACCATAATCCGTCAGCTCGATCCCGTGCTTGTGTGTTGCAGCATCATGACATCCCGATTTCGCACAACTGTTATAAATGATCGGGAAAACTGAATTCTGGAAGAAAATAGTATCCTGGCTGCATACAACTTCGGGGCGAGGCTTTGGAAATGGCGGTTCTATCGAAAGATCCGGGGCATGCTTACAGAAGGTAAGGGCAAAGAATGATCCTGCAAGCAGGACAATAAAAAGGATTCTCTTCATAAGGCTTGTTTTACGCGGCGCAAAAGTATATAATTATTCAGATATGATGATGACATCATGTATTTTATATTAATTCTAAATAGTGTTGGAGATCAATTGTAAAATCCTAGATATTAAACAGAAACTAACTTCTACTTTTCCAATATGGAAAAACAATCACCTTGTCAATCAACATTGCAAGTTTCTCAATGATTGAAAAACTGACTTTCTCCTCCGATCTGTGTTCCGGGGAACATGGAATTCCTGTATGGGTCCAGTCCCTTGGAATACCCGAACCCTGCCTGAATATGGAAATGCTCGGTGACCTTATAGTCCGCGCTCATCGAAAAACCCTGCATGGGCTCTCTTGAAAACGGGTTGTTGCTTTTCATGTCACCGGAAATTCCGAATTCCTTAAATACTGTTCCGTTCAGGATCAACCGGTTATTTAATTGGTAACTTCCGTTAAGGTAAAGTATTGCAGAGGTCAGGGTTCCGTTGTATGTCGTTTCGGAAGGATATGAAAAATAGGGGCGTGCGTTGCTATAAGAAGTAGTTAGTATGGTTATCCCGGCGCTGATACAGAAACGGGAAGTAAGGGAGTAGGTGAGGTGGGGGGAGACGTAGGTGGAGATGGAAGACCCATATCCGCTTGTTGTATTGAACATTGTTCCTGCTTCCAGCCCGTAATTCATCTTATGGGCTGAAAGAAATTTTGCCTGGGTGGAATCCTGCTTTTTTTCCTGGGCAGTGGCCTGAAGAGTTATCAGGGTGGGCAGGAATATTAAAAAAGCAATTAACCGGAAGTTCATGGCAAACCTTTGTGCAAAGATACTTGTTTTATCAGTGAATTCAGGATTTCAATTCATAAAACGTCTGGTTGTCTGTTATTATTATCCGAATGGTCCTTAATAATAAAAAACGCACCAGGATGCTTTCAGCCTTCACCCTTGTAATGCCTGCCATCCTGCTGAATCTGGAAAGGGTGATGGTCGGGTTTTGTTCAAGGTATTCCAGCAGCAGTTTCTCTTTGTCGGTGAATTTAAGGTATACGCCCTTACTGAGTTTATCCTTCTCCCAGAATTTCAGCAGAACCCGGTTCGCCAGCAGGTTCTGGTCAGCTACCCTTACATATACGAGCCATTTCCCATCCTTGTGGGCTGCAAAATGCGGTTTTAAAGGACTCTTGGGGATAATGATCTCAATGACGGTCTTGCCGTTGATGGTCCATTCCTTTGAACTGAAATCAACCGGCGGACGGCAATACATTTTTGCGGCAGCCTCAAGCATATAAAATTCCTCGTCGGAACGTACCCCGGCAATTGCACCATTATCCTTGACCCCGATCAGCAACCTTCCCCCGTCCGTATTCGCAAATGCTGCCAGGGATCGGGCAATCCTCCTTGCATCTGTGATCTCAAACTTGAAATCCAGCCGCTGGTGTTCTCCCTCTGCGATCAGCTTGTATATATAGTTTGGCATAGCAGTTGCGGGTTGTAAGTTGCAAATTGCAAGTGTAAGTTCCGACTCCTCTGTCTGCCTTCTGCCCTATGGCCTCGGACTTCTGTCCACTGCCTTCTAAAGGAAGACAATCGTTTCTCTCGTGGTGATCTTCTCGCAATAATGGCACTTCAGTTTCATCTCTTTTTTGTCGATCACCTCAAATTTTGTAATTACGGTTTCATGATTGGAGATGCAGTTCGGGTTAAAACACTTCACGATCTTCTCAACGGCGTCCGGGGCTTTAACCTTCTTCTTTTCAATAACATTGAAGTCCTTTATGACAATAAGCGTAGCGCTGGGTGCTACCAGGGCGATTTTGTTGATCTCTTCGGCCTCAAAGAATTTATTACTGATTTTAATGATGCCTTTCTTCCCCATTTTGCTGCTTTCCAGGTTTGTGCCGAAAAGCACCATGTTCCCGACCTCATGGAGGTTCAGGATACGGATTACCTGGAATACATTGTTGTTTGGAATATGGTCGATGACGGTTCCGTTTTCGATTGCGGAAACCTTCAGCTCTTTTCTTGATTCTGATTTGTCCATGATCTTTTGCTGTTAATCTTTTTATAGGATCTGCATATAAGAACTTAAGGAAGGTTACTTCACACCAAGGATGGAAGCAAGGATAGCCTGGCGCACGTATACGCCGTTCAGTGCCTGGGTGAAATAATAAGCCTTGGGATTTTCATCCACATCCACTGAGATCTCGTTAACACGGGGCAGGGGATGCAATATCTTAAGGTTCGTCCGGGCTTTTTCCAGCATGGAATTCTTCAGAGTATAGGAGTTCTTAACCTTCTCATAATCCATTGGGTCGGAGAAACGCTCCTTCTGGATCCTGGTCATATAGAGGATATCTACTTTGCCGATCACATCCTGCAGTTCAGTATACTGATGATAGGCAAGCTCTTTTTCTTTAATGTGCATTTTAACCGAACTCGGCAGTTTCAGTTCTTCAGGGGAGACCAGGTGGAATTTTGTATTGTAGTTGCTCAGGGCGATCACCAGTGAATGTACCGTTCGTCCGTATTTCAGGTCACCGACAAACGCGATGTTAAGGTTATCAAGATGCCCCTGGGTCTTCCGGATGGAATACATATCGAGCAGGGTCTGTGTCGGATGCTGGTTTGCCCCGTCGCCTGCGTTGATGATGGGTACCGTCGAAACTTCGCTGGCAAACCGGGCGCTGCCTTCCTTCGGGTGCCGCATTACGATGATATCTGAATAATTGCTGATGGTTTTAATGGTATCGCGCAGCGACTCACCTTTCTGAACGCTGGTGGATCCGGGTTCGGAAAACCCGATGACTTTTGCTCCCAGGCGGGTAGCTGCACTTTCAAAGCTCAGCCGGGTACGGGTCGATGGCTCAAAAAACAGTGTTGCCACGACAAATTTATCAAGGATTGACTGGGTGGGCATCTTTTCAAATTCTTCGGCAAGGTCAAGGATGCGTATGTGTTCTTCCCTGCTGAAATCATTGATGGAGACAAGGCTTTTGTTTTTCATGGATGTTGGATTATGAAATTAAAAGTACAAAAAAAAAGGGGCAAATGCCCCTTCCTTTTATTTCTTGGTTTTGATTTTCATCTTTTTCAGGAAATCGTTAAGGATATCTGTCATATCCGGTTTGCCGATCTCCTGGAGATCATAGTAAACACGGGTATTGGGTTGCTTGATCTTCACGAGACGGTTCAGGTCAATAGGAGTTGCAATGACAACACTGTCGCACTTAACTTTGTTGATCGTGGCTTCAAGATCTTTTACCTGCTGAGCGCCATAGCCCATGGCCGGAAGAAGCTGGCCGATGTTCGGATAGATCTTAAATGTTTCAGCAAGCTTGCCAACAACAAAAGGACGTGGGTCGACCAGTTCAGCGGCTCCGTATTTCTGGGCAGCAACAACACCGGCACCGATCTTCATCTCACCATGGGTAAGTGTGGGACCGTCTTCAATGACGAGAACCCTCTTTCCACGGATGAGTGATTCATCATCAACACGGATAGGGGAAGCGCCATCAACAACAACAGCCTTCGGGTTTATCTTCTGAATATTATCTCTTACAGCTTTAATGTTCTCGGGCGAAGCAGAGTCGATCTTGTTCAGAACAACCACATCTGCGATGCGGATATTAACTTCGCCGGGATAGTAGCTTACCTCTGCACCCGGACGGTGAGGATCTGCAACAGTGACCATCAGGTCTGGTTTGTAGAAGGGGAAGTCATTGTTTCCGCCATCCCATAAAATGATGTCGCATCCATCGGGATCCTTTTCAGCAGCCCTGAGGATCGCTTCATAATCAACACCTGCATAGATCACGTTTCCACGTTCAACATGCGGCTCGTATTCTTCCATTTCCTCAATGGTGCATTTGTGTTTTTCAAGATCCTTGATAGTGGCAAAACGCTGAACCTTCTGTTTTACAAGGTCGCCGTAAGGCATCGGGTGACGGACAGCAACAACTTTCAGCCCTTTTTCCATAAGGATCTCGATGATCCTGCGGGAGGTCTGGCTTTTGCCGCAACCTGTACGGGTGGCGCCGACTGCGATAACCGGTTTGGTACTCTTTACATAGGTCTGACGTGGGCCAATCAGGATGAAGTCTGCGCCGGCAGCATTAACAAGCGAACTGATGTTCATGACACGCTGGTAGGGAACATCGCTATATGCGAAGTTGCAGATGTCAACATTGAATTTCTTGATCAGTTCGGGTAATTCTGATTCAGCATAAATCGGAATTCCTTTGGGATAGAGTTTTCCGGCGAGCTGTGCCGGATACTTCCTGCCATCGATGTCAGGAATCTGGGCTGCCGTGAAAGCAACCACGTTAAAGTCAGCATTGTCCCTGTAGTAGGTGTTGAAGTTGTGAAAATCCCTTCCGGCTGCGCCGATAATTAGAACATTTTTTTTCATAAAGACCTCATTTTTGCGGTTTTTGAAATATATAAGAAGTGAATTGTTTTTTACAAGATGTTCTGACTGCAAACCTACAAATTTTTAGGCAATTACACAAACCGGGAAAAAAATGGGAAAATTCCTACCTTTGCGCCTTAATCTCCCTTTCTCTATGATTGAATTGATTTTACTGGAAAAAACAGCGGAAGCCGTGAGCCGGTTGTATGGACATGAAGTGAATATTTCATCGGTCGGACTTGAAAAGACAAAAAAAGAGATCGAAGGAGATTTTACGATTGTTGTTTTCCCGTTCACTAAATTATCCAGGAAATCACCTGAAATTACTGCCGGTGAAATCGGCGATTATCTTGCAAAAGAGATTCCCCAGATCAGGGAATATAAGATCATCAAGGGCTTCCTGAATCTTATCCTTCAGGATTCATTCTGGATCAGTATCCTGGAAAATAATACCGGCCGTGAGGATTACGGATTTATCACGGAATCGGAACAAAAGCCGGTATTGGTTGAATTTTCTTCCCCAAACACCAATAAGCCCCTTCATCTTGGTCACATCCGGAACAACCTTCTGGGGGCTTCCGTTTCAGAAATCCTTAAAGCAAACGGCTTTCCGGTTGTGAAACTCAACCTGGTCAATGACCGCGGGATTCATATCTGCAAGTCAATGCTGGCATATATAAAGTGGGGGAACGGAGAAACACCTGAATCCTCCGGCCTTAAAGGTGATCACCTTGTAGGGAAATATTATGTTCTCTTTGATCAGAAGAATAAGGAGGAAATCAGGAAACTCATTGAAAATGGTGTCGCTCAGGAAGAGGCTGAAAAAAACACCAGACTTCTGGCAGAAGCCAAGGAGATTCTCAGGAAATGGGAATCCCATGACCCGGAAACACTTAATTGCTGGAATCTGATGAACTCATGGGTATATGAGGGTTTTACAGAAACCTACCTGAATATGGGCATTTTCTTTGACAACATCCAGTATGAGTCCCAAACATATATGCAAGGGAAGAACCTCGTTTTAGAAGGCCTTGCAAACGGATTACTTTTCAAAAAGGAGGATGGCAGCATTTGGGCCGATCTTCATGAAGATGGTTTGGATGAGAAGCTGCTGCTTCGTTCAGACGGCACTTCGGTTTATATGACACAGGACCTGGGAACGGCCATGATGCGCCATGATGAGTATGACCCTTCAAAGATGGTTTACGTGGTTGGTAACGAGCAGAACTATCATTTTGATGTTCTGAAGATCGTTTTAAGGAAACTCGGGCGCGATTGGGCTGATAATATCTTCCATTTATCTTATGGTATGGTTGAACTGCCGCACGGCAGGATGAAATCAAGAGAAGGAACAGTGGTGGATGCCGATGATCTGATGGATGAGATGTACTGTACTGCTGAAGCCATGACCCGTGAATTGGGTAAAGTCGACCATTTTTCCGAAGAGGAAGCAAATGAACTGTTCCGGATGATCGGCATGGGGGCACTGAAATATTTCATTCTGAAAGTCGACCCGAAAAAGAACATGCTCTTTGATCCGAAAGAATCTATTGATTTTAATGGCAATACAGGTCCGTTTATCCAGTATACTTATGCAAGGATACAGTCTCTTCTGAGAAAAGCGGAAGAAAGCGGGCGGCATACAGAAGGCAGAAGGCAGATGGCGGATGACGGATCCGCAATTCCATTTCCCGCATCCCTTATCCCGCATCCCGCGTCCATCCTCCGGCCAACAGAACGAAACATCCTCCGTCTCCTGTATCAGTTTCCATCCGTTGTGAAGGAGGCTGGCAATGCGCTTAGTCCGGCAGTGATCGCCAACTTTGTTTATGATCTTTCAAAAGAGTTTAACCAGTTCTACCAGGAGACTCCTGTACTGAAAGAGGAAAACGAGTTACTTGTTCGGCTTCGGCTCATGATCTGTGCCTTTACAGGCGAAACAATCAGACGCTCCATGGCCTTGCTTGGGATAAGAGTTCCCATCCGCATGTAAAAAAAAAGGCTGCCCATAAGGGACAGCCTTTTCAGAAATCGCAATTCGTATTAGTTTACAACCAGTTTCTTGGTCACTGAGCCTTCATTCAGTGTAACTTTTACACTGTATACGCCAGTAGGAAGAGCAGATGTGTTTAATGTTGCGGATTTGCTTCCGATGGTCTGGGAAAGAACTACCTGTCCAACAAGGTTGAATACCTGTACTTCGCGGATATTCCCGTTTGCAGTAATGTTTGTAAAGGCTGAAGCCGGGTTTGGGAAGATGCTTACAGAGGTCCTTGAATGTTCATTGATACCAACACCGCCTACATGTACATAGCCAGTCTGGATCTTGGTGTTAGAGCCATAGTCATTGGTTACGACCAGTTTAACATCGAAATCACCAGGAGTGCTGTAGGTGATGGTCGGTGGTGTCTGTAAAGCGGATGATGAAGGAGTTCCTCCTGTGAATGTCCATGCATAGGTAGTCGGATGGCCTGTGGATGTGTTGGTGAAATGAGCCTGGCCGCCAAGCATCAGAGCTGTATCTGGACTGGAGAAACCGGAAACAGGCTGTGCAAGAGCACCCTGGAATACATACATACCGCCGGTTGTAGCGTCAGCATTGAATCCTCCGGCCCATGCGGTTGAATCATTTAACCATGTTGTTGCCAGGAACTGGGTTCCGATGGTAGCTGTCATATCTAACCAGGTATGTCCGCCATCAAAAGAATAGGTAACACCTGCAGCACTGTTTGTAGCGTCAGCTCCGGTAGTTACATAGGTATTGGGTGAACCAGGGATGTAAGCGAAGTCATTGGTAAAGGTGTGTCCGGTAGCCGTAATTGCGGTCCAGGTTGTTCCACCGTCACTGGTTTCAACAAGAGCACCGGTTGTTCCCTGGCTTTTATCCATTGCAATGCCATGCAAAGCATCTTTAAAGCGTGGTTCAACATATTTTGCTGCCCAGCCGGAAACAGTGATCTGTGATACTGTCCAGTTAAGTCCTTTGTCAATGCTTTTGTAGATACGTCCTTTGTTGGTTCCGAACCAAACAGTGTTTCCGACAACGCTCTGGTATCCGACAACACCGAATTCTCCGGAAACCGGGTTTGGAATGTTTGCCCCGGCGACCAGAGTCCATGTAGTACCACCATTAGATGTGGTATAAATCTCGAAATCACCGTTAATGGGGTCACCCACGCAATAACCATTGTTTGCATCCCAGAACCATGCGCAGTCAGGGAAAGATGATGCATTGCTGAATGTTGCAGTGGTTTGCTGTGTCCATGTTGCTCCGCCGTCGGTTGTGTGATAAATACCATCTTTGGTACCGGTTCCCGAAGGATAATAATGACATGTCCAGGCTTCTGTAGCGCTGATTGCAGTGATGTTGGCAATAGAAGTTCCGGTTGATCCTGTTACTGTCCCTGCAGTCCATAAAGCACCACCATTGATAGTCCTTGTGAAATCAGAGCAGGCATTTGTAGGTGTTGCGCCATCATAAGCGGTAGCCCATACAGTGTTGGCATCAACTACCTGCATATCCTGTATGCCTCTGGATGCCGTTGCAAATCCGCTGGCCTGCTCAACCCACTGTGCATAAGATCCGAGGGTTAATGCCAGAACGGCGATTAAAGAAAGTAAAGTTTTCTTCATGGTTTTTGTTTTTAAATGAATATTGGGTTGTTTAACATATGATCCGTAACCGCAAATATAAATAAAAAAAGAGCTGTCAGTGTTCATGACAGCTCTTTTTTTTTGGATTTAAAATGACCGTCTATTTAACAACGATCTTTTTATTAACAGTACCATTGTCCATTGATATCTTCACATTGTAGACACCAGTTTGAATAGCTGATGTATTCACTGTGACGGTTTTACTGTTCAGTTCCTGTGAGAAAACAAGCTGGCCAACCAGGTTGAATATCTGTACCTGTTTGATGCTGCTGTTTCCCTGGATATTCATGATATCCATAACCGGATTCGGGAAGATGCTTACAACGGCCGATGAATGTTCGTTGATGCCAACACCGCCAACATGGATGTATCCGGTCTTTACTTTTGTGCTTGAACCGAAATCACTGGTTGCAACAAGTGTTACATTATAATCGCCAGGAGTATTATAAGTGATGGCGGGTGGTGTCTGAAGAGCTGAGGAAGCCGGTGTACCACCCTGGAATGTCCATGCAAATGTGGTGGGTTTTCCTGAAGACAGATTTGTGTAATGTGCTGTACCGCCAAGCATAAGAGCCGTATCATTGGTTGCGAAATTAGCTATAGGCTGTGACAGAACGGAATTGAATTTGTAAAGACCATCGGTGGCATCACCATTGAAAGCACCGACCCAGCCTGTTGAGTCATTCAACCATGCTGAAGTTGTTGCCTGGTTGCCAAGGATGTTGGTTTCATAATGCCAGGTTGCTCCGCCGTCAAATGAGTAGGTCATACCAAGTCTGCCGGGCTGGTTGGTTGCATCAACACCAGTAGTTACATAGGTGTTTGCTGTACCGGGAACATACTGGATTTCACCAGTGAAAACCGGTCCGGAGTAAGTGGCTGCCGTGAAGGTAACGCCACCGTCTGTGCTTTTATCCAGAAGGAGAAGGGTATCTGCAGAAGTCTGATACTTCAGGGCAAGTCCGTTCATCGCATCCTTGAAAGCAGGGAAAGAGTTCTTGCCTGTGAAGTTCGGAGGAGTAACAACAGTCCAGTTGTGTCCTTTATCTGTTGATGCAAAGATCCTGCCTTTGTTGGTGCCAAAGAAAATACTGTTGCCGGCAACAGCGCAGTTGGAAGTATATCCGTATTCGCCGCTGAGTGCAGCAGGGTTTGTTCCGGAAACTGCAGTCCAGGTTGTTCCGCCATCGGTTGTCGTATACATTTCAAATTTTCCGCTGATAGGGTCACCAAGTACCCAACCTGTGTTTGCATCCCAGAAATGGATTGCATCCGGGAATGAAGCTGAATTGGTAAATAATGCGGTAGCCTGGTGTGTCCAGGTTGCTCCGCCGTCAGTTGTTTTATATACACCCTGCGCAGCAGATCCTGTAGCTTTGTACATGCAAACCCATGCGGTAGTTGCATCAGCTGCAGTAATCTGTGATGATTGGAGTCCAACTGTTGCATTAACAATACCGGGAGTCCATGTTGTACCGCCGTTAATTGTTTTTGTAAAATCCTGGCAACCGTTTGTTCCGCCGGTTCCGTCATAAGCAGCAGCCCATACAACCTGGCTGTTCACCGGGTAAATATTCATGATTCCCCTGGAAGCAGTTGTGAAGCCGGCTCCCTGTGTAAGCCATACCTGAGCCATTGAACTAAATCCCAGAAGGATTACGAAAATGATAGAAAGTAATTGTTTTTTCATAAGTTAAAAATTTGTTGTTGATTAATGTTTTTACAAACCTACGCGTTTTTTTTCAAATAGGGAGTGCTGTTGATAAAATCTCAAGCCAAAATTAACTAATTTTGCCGCTGAAATGAAGAAAAATTATGTTTGAAGGCTTAACCGATAAATTAGACAGGGCATTTAAAGTCCTGAAAGGACAAGGGCACATCACGGAGATAAACGTAGCTGAAACCCTGAAGGATGTCAGAAAGGCATTGCTTGATGCTGACGTCAGTTTTAAAATTGCCAAACAGTTCACCGATACGGTAAAAGAGAAGGCCCTTGGGCAGAATGTGCTCACATCGGTCTCTCCGGGACAGCTGATGGTGAAAATCGTTCATGACGAGTTGGCTGATCTTATGGGCGGTGAAAAAACTGACCTGAACATCAAAGGCGATCCGGCAATTATCCTGATCGCCGGTCTGCAGGGATCGGGTAAAACAACCTTCTCTGCAAAACTGGCCAGTTTCCTGAAGACAAAAAAGAGCCGCCGCCCATTGCTTGTGGCTGGTGACGTATACCGTCCCGCAGCTATCGACCAGCTAAAAGTGCTGGGCGAACAGATCGGTGTGGAGGTTTTTACCGAAGAAGGAAGCAAAGAGCCTGTACAGATAGCCAAACACGCAATTGCTTATGCTAAGGATAAGGGCTTTAATGTGGTGATCATCGATACTGCAGGCCGTCTGGCTATCGACGAGCAGATGATGAACGAGATCTCCGCTGTTAAAAAAGCTGTCAATCCGCATGAAACCCTTTTTGTCGTTGACTCAATGACAGGGCAGGATGCCGTCAATACAGCCAGGGCTTTCAATGAACGCCTGGATTATGATGGTGTCGTGCTCACCAAACTGGACGGAGATACACGCGGTGGTGCTGCCCTTACGATCAAATCGGTCGTTAACAAACCGATCAAATTTGTCGGTATCGGCGAAAAACTGGACGCGATCGATATCTTTTACCCGGAACGTATGGCCGACCGTATCCTCGGGATGGGCGACATCGTTTCCCTCGTGGAAAGGGCACAGGAACAGTTCGATGAGGTCGAAGCCCAGAAGCTGCAGAAAAAGATCGCACGCAACCAGTTCAACTTTGATGATTTCCTTGCCCAGATCAAACAGATCAAGAAAATGGGCAATGTTAAGGACCTCATCGGTATGATCCCCGGGATGGGCAAAGCCATGCAGAATATGGATATCGACGACAATGCCTTCAAGGGCATTGAAGCGATCATTCATTCAATGACACCGCTGGAAAGAGAAGATCCTTCGGTACTGAATGGAAGCAGGAGGAAAAGGATTGCCGATGGCAGCGGTACCACCATACAGGAGGTTAACCGGCTGATCAAGCAGTTTGACGATACCCGCAAAATGATGAAAATGATGACGGCAAGCAAAGGCCGTGGCATGGCAAATATGATGCGGAACATGCGCAACATGAATAATTAATTCAGGATATGAAACTACTGGACGGAAAACTGCTGGCCGAAAAGATCCGCTCTGAGATCGCCGCAGAAGTAAAAACAAAAATGCTCGACCAGGGAATCAATGCTCCCCACCTCGCAGCCGTGCTGGTAGGCGAGGATCCTGCAAGCCAGTCTTATGTTTCCAATAAGGAGAAAGCCTGCCGGGAGGTGGGTTTCATGTCTTCCGTTTACAGATACCCTGACAACATTTCGGAAGCAAGACTGCTGGAAGCAGTCAGGTTCCTGAATGAGGACCCCGAAATCGATGGATTTATCGTCCAGCTGCCCTTGCCCAAACAGATTGACCCGAACCATATCATAGAGGCCATCAGGCCATCCAAAGACGTTGATGGCTTTCATCCCGTTAATATTGGCCGCATGACACTGAACCTGCCGGCATATCTCCCGGCAACACCAAATGGAATAGTTACCCTTCTCGATCGTTATGCGGTTGAAACTGAAGGCAAACATGTGGTTGTACTTGGAAGAAGTAATATAGTAGGTACGCCCATCAGCATCCTTTTATCCAGAAAAGGTAAGCCCGGAAATGCCACCGTGACCCTTTGTCATAGTTTTACTAAAAACATGAAAGATATCACCCTCCAGGCTGATATTCTGATCGTGGCTATGGGCAAAATGGATTTTGTAACTGCCGATATGGTAAAAAAGGATGCCGTTGTCATCGATGTCGGTATGCACCGCTTTGAAGATCCCTCCGCAAAAAATGGTTTCCGATGGAAGGGTGATGTACTGTTTGATGAAGTCTCCCGGAAATGCAGTGCCATTACCCCGGTCCCGGGCGGCGTAGGCCCCATGACCATTGTATCATTGCTTCAGAATACACTGAAGTCTGCCAAGAAAGAAATCATCTGGTAATTTATTGAAAAAAGACATTAAAATATTGCTGAAAGAGGGGAAGGTACTTCCTCTCATGGAGGAGTTTTATACCCTTCAGGGAGAAGGCTTTCATACCGGCAGGGCAGCCTATTTTGCACGTATCGGCGGTTGTGACGTTGGTTGCAGCTGGTGTGATATCAAGGAGTCATGGGACGCCAGGAAATATCCCCCGGTAGAGACCGATCAGATCATCGAGCACGCCTCCTTTTATCCTGCAAAAGCCATAGTGATCACAGGCGGAGAACCCTTGCTTTACAACCTCGATTACCTCTGCAACGGTCTCCATGAAAAAGGGATCCGTACCTACCTTGAAACTTCAGGCGCTCACCCTCTGAGCGGCAGTTGGGACTGGATCTGTCTCTCACCGAAGAAAGACAATCCCCCTGTTCTGGAAGTCCTCGAAAAGGCGAATGAACTGAAAGTTATAATTGAAGATTTCCCCGATTTTTACTGGGCCGAAGAGAATGCGGAGATGGTTAATGAAAACTGCATGCTTTACCTGCAGCCGGAATGGAGCATCCGGAATTCCATGATCCCGGTCATTGTTAAGTACATCCAATCGCATCCTCAATGGAAGATATCGCTTCAGAGCCATAAGTACATGCGGATTCCATAGTTCATTAACTTCCACGTTATGAAATTTAAGTTCCTGCTCATTTTATTGCTCATTGCTCATTGCTCATTGCTCATTGCACAGAACCGTCCTCCATCTACCCAGTCAAAAAAAGCCGAACGGATGTTCATGGATGCACTGGATTTTTACAATGGCAAGGCTTATAATATGGCGCTTAAGGCTCTGGGGAAAGCCATAGATGAGGACGGGAACTTCATTGATGCCTTTATTCTGCAAGGCGATATCTATTCTGAGCAGGGGAAAATTGCAGATGCCCTGGATGCTTATAAAAAAGCAATCGGGATCAATCCCGGCTTTTCACCCAGGCTTTATTACATCTGCGGGAACCTGGAACTGGCAAGTGGTAAATATCAGGATGCCCGGACCGATTTCGGAAAGTTCCTGGATTCACCGGGGCTTGTCCCTGAACAAAAAGCAAAAGTTGCCAACGCAATCCGTACCTGTGATTTTGGGATCAATGCAATGGCTCACCCCGTTCCTTTCGATCCTGTTAACCTGGGTGATTCGATCAATACAACGGAAGATGAGTATATCAATGCAATCACCGCCGATGAGCAGAAACTCTACTTTACCCGGAAAGTTCCTAAAAACAAGGAAACGGTTGACCAGGCCAATGAATTCGAAGAGGATTTTTATTTTTCGAAGAAAATTGATTCTGCATGGAGGCATGCACTGAACCTCGGTGCGCCGATCAATACCCACGGAAACGAGGGGGCTATCTGCATTGCTCCCGACGGTCAGCACATCTTCTTTGCAGCCTGTAACCGCGATGACGGGCTGGGCAGCTGCGATCTTTACTGGTCTAAAAAAAACGGAAACGAATGGTCGGTTCCTGAAAATATGGGGGCTCCGGTTAATTCCCCGGCCTGGGATTCACAGCCTGCCTTCTCCTCCGACGGCAAAACTCTCTATTTCGCCAGCAAACGTGAAGGCGGGAAAGGCAGTTCGGACCTTTGGAAAACAGAGCTGCAGACAGATGGTTCCTGGACCATCCCTGTAAACCTTGGTGATTCAATCAACACCCGGAGTGAAGAGATGGCGCCATTCATACATCCCGACGACCAGACGCTTTACTTTTCCTCTAAAGGCCACCCGGGAATGGGCGGACTGGATCTTTTCTATGCAAGGAAAGATGTAAACGGCAACTGGAGAAAGCCTGTAAATATGGGTTATCCGATCAATACGTTCTCGGATGAGATTACGCTGGTGGTTAATGCAAATGGCGACCTTGCCTATGTTTCTTCAGACAAGCTTGGCGGAAAAGGGAAGCAGGATATTTACGCTTTCAAACTCTATAAGGAGGCCCAGCCTTTGAAGGCTACCTATTTTAAAGGCATCGTTTTCGACAAGGTGACGAAGGAAAGGCTGCAGGCCGATTTTGAACTGATCGACCTGGAAACGGGGAAGATGGTCATAACTTCCAGCTCTGACGGACAGACGGGAGAATTCCTGCTTTCGTTGCCTGCCAATAAAAATTATGGACTTAATGTATCGCGCAAGGGTTATCTTTTCTATTCAGATCACTTTGAGCTGCGTGGCGAAACCTCAAAAACAAAACCATTCCTGAAGGACATCCCCCTCCAGAGGATCAGGGTAGGAGAGACGGTTGTGCTGAAGAACATCTTTTTTGATACCGATAAATTTGATCTGAAGGACGAATCCCGCTCCGAGCTGGATAAGCTGATTGCACTGCTGAAAGCTAATCCCTCCATCCGGATTGAGATCAGTGGCCACACCGACATCATGGGGAAGGCAGATCACAACCTGATTCTCTCGAAGAACCGTGCAAAGGCTGTCTATGATTTTCTCGCTTCAAATGGCATTCCCGCCACCCGCCTTACTTATGAAGGGTACGGACAAACCCGGCCTGTAGATACAAATGATACTGAACAGGGGAGGGCTAACAACAGGAGGACGGAGTTCAGGGTGATAGCAGAGTAAGTTGCGAAGACGAAGGGCAGGAGGCGGAAGGCAGAAGACAGAAGGCGGAGGGCGGAAATCAGTTTTCGAGGTAGTTTTTCGCGTAAGTGACCCAGTCCCTGACCGTTGTATCAAGGTAGATGTCCGGCTGAATCCCGATATTGTCAATTGGGTAGTCGGGAAGCCGCAAACTCCTGAAGGTCGGCATGTCCAGGTGATATTCCGGGCATCCGAAATCAAATTCCCGGGCCGGGATTGCGCCGTAATCAAGGGCCCCCAGGGTCGGTGTCCCCATTACTTTCACTTTCTTGCTCTGTTTTGAAAGGAAGATAAACTCTTCAGCAGCGCTGGCGCAGTATTTATTGACCAGGACCACTACATGAGCAGGATTTGCATAAACAGTATCCGCCTTCTCCAGCTCCACTGTTCCGCTGTTTTCATCTGTCTTCAGGAATGAGCCGGGGTTCTGCTCCAGTCGCTGAATAAACCTGTTTACCTCTTCCGCTTCCTCCTTGCTGACCGAAGTTGCATTGTTCTTCAGGTAATCCCTGTAGCTTCCGATCATCGTGGGTGATGAAAGAAACTCAACTGTTATTTCCCTGAATGGATTGGTATAGATAAGCGGGTGCAAAGGGAAATGAGCCTCACTCGATCCGCCGGGGTTGTCACGGAGATCAATAATGAGATTCGGATGAGTTGAGAGGTTCCCGGAATTCTTTTGGATCATTTGTTTGATCCGGCCGACATTTTCATAACCGAAACTTGATATCCTGATCAGCATTGTTTTTTCGGATAAAGAGGTAGTGTAAACACTGCTGTCGAGTTCCGTGATGATCTTCTTCAGTTCCTCCGCCGGTAATCCGGGCTCCGGGACCTCCCGCGTATAGATGGCATTAATGCCTCTGATCTGAAACACGAAAGAATTGACATGTAACAGGGTGCAGGCCATTTCAGAATGGTCGCGACGGTAGTAGGTTACGCTGTCGTTGGAGTGAATGACGAACTTGACCTCAAAGGGCTTCCACCAAGAGGTATCCGCTGCAATAATGAACGCCTGGTAATCATTCTCCTGTTTCAGGATGCCGACTTTATACCCATCCGAATTCCAGACACCTTCCATCGGATCCTTGCTGACGGAAATTTTCCTCCGGAATTGTTTCATGGTAATATTGATTTTCCTCCCTGGATTCACGATGCCAGTCTTGTTTGAAGCATGTTTCGACGAAATCGACATATGTCCGTCCTTGAAGAATGCAATATATAGCTTCAGTATCTGAAGGCAGTTTTCAGAAGCGGTAGAATTCGACTTTTCCTGCAACTCTCTGACCAGCATCTGGTAAAAAATACTGTCCCTGGTTTTGACTTCAAATCCCGGATATTCGGTTTTTACCTTAAGAATCAGGTTGTCAAGACTCTTCATGCACGAACAATTTGTCTGCGCGCAGAGTTGGTGAGCATGGGAAAAAAACAGGAGAAAGCTGGAGATGACAAGAAGGTAATACAGATTTGTTCGTTTTGCCCTCGTTATAAATATCATCTGATCATGATTTTCTGAACCTTTGTTATCTTACCATCCCGGATGCTCAAGTACAACACACCCGATGGAAGCCCTGAGGTAGCAGTTTCGAATACGGTAGCTGAGCCCGGGACACTCTCCTCCCTGACGACGGTTCCGAGGGCATCGAAAAGGGTGACCTTTCTGTTCTCTGAAACGGAACTGAACAGCATCCTGATTGGTTCTCCCTTGCTTATCGGGTTTGTAATAATTTTCACCGGTTCGTTACCTTTTTCTGAGATACTGATTGCGATACCCATATCAAAAGCAGAATCAATGGCTGCGGACTCCAGGTGGGATGCGTTATAAACAGCTTTCACCTTGATCCAGAAGGGCATAATTTGCAAAAAGTCCGGGTCAGTACAGTTCCATGGGATGCAGCTTACTCCGGTATTCTGCTGAAACCGCCAGAGTGTATCATTCCTGTAGACATTATACCCTTGCAGGGTATCTGTGGAAGTGGCATTGGGAGCAGACCATTGCAAGGAATAAAAATTGCACGGGTAATCATACCAATGGGTCCAGGTTAAATTACTGACCGGGTTCAACTGGGAGAAAGAAAGGAGGGAGGCGGTCAGTAGAAGAGTCGTAAAAATCAGTTTTTTCATAGTCCGGACTTTTTAAGGTGAAACCTGAATAATAACAGACTTGAATATCAGTCATTCAAATATAATAATTTCCCATATCTGAAAACAAATATTCAGCAAATATATATTTATTCTGTATACTCCATCCTCCTATCAGATTCTTATCAACTTCGCTTCAGGTTCGCTTCCCCTTCGCTTCAAATATCATTTTACTTGACCGTGAAGCGAACCTGAAGCGAAGTTGTAACGAATTTGATACAAGACGAACCATTTGTGATTTGTGATTTGCGATTTGCGAAATCAACAGTATTGATGATTGACGTCTGCCTTCCGCCCTCTGACATCTGCCTTCTGACTCCCGCCTTCAGGCCTCCGGAATATTGTTTGGTAAATTGAGACCAAACCCTTACCTTTGCACCCCTGAAAACCTGACTGTATCATGATTAACATAACATTACCTGATAATTCTGTAAGGCAGTATCCTAAAGGCACTTCCGGGATGGAAATTGCGAAGAGCATCAGCGACGGCCTTGCACGCAACGTTCTATCCATCAAGGTAGACAATGAAGTTTGGGATGCAATGCGTCCTATCCAGGCCGATGCACACGTGAAACTGCTTACCTGGGATGATGAAGATGGCAAGGGAACCTTCTGGCATTCTTCCGCCCATCTTATGGCTGAAGCCATTGAGCAGCTTTACCCGGGCTCAAAATTCGGTATCGGACCCCACATCGAGAACGGTTTTTATTACGACATAGATTTCGGCGAAAAGCCGATCTCTTCCGAGGATTTCCAGAAGATCGAAAACAAGATGCTGGAACTGGCGCGGGAGAAACAGGCGTTTGTCCGTAAAAATATTTCCAAGGCCGATGCCCTGGATTATTTCACAAAAAAAGGTGATGAGTACAAGCTGGAACTGATCCGCGATCTGGAAGACGGTCAGATCACACTTTATGAATCTGGGAAATTCACCGACCTCTGCCGCGGCCCTCACCTTCCTGACACTGCCAATATCAAGGCTGTCAAACTGCTTGCAGTGGCCGGCGCCTACTGGAGAGGGGATGAGAAACGCAAACAGCTTACCCGTGTTTACGGCATCACCTTCCCAAAACAGAAAGAACTCACCGATTACCTGCTCCTGCTGGAGGAAGCAAAGAAACGCGACCATCGCAAGATCGGTAAGGAGATGGAACTTTTTACCTTCTCTCAAAAGGTTGGCCAGGGTCTCCCGCTGTGGCTCCCGAAAGGTGCGCAACTCCGTGAACGTCTGGAGGCTTTCCTGAAAAAGGTCCAGAAAAAAGCCGGATACCTGCCGGTCATTTGTCCGCATATCGGCAACGTTGAACTTTACAAGACATCGGGCCATTATCAGAAATACGGCGAAAGCTCATTCAGACCCATTACCACACCGGTTCCGGGTGAGGAGTTTTTCCTTAAACCCATGAATTGCCCTCACCACTGCGAGATCTATAATTCCAAACCGCGTTCCTACAAGGATCTGCCTGTCCGCCTTGCCGAATTCGGCACGGTATACAGGTATGAACAGAGTGGTGAACTCCACGGGCTGACGAGGGTAAGGGGCTTCACCCAGGATGACGCTCATATCTTCTGTACACCTGACCAGGTGAAGGACGAATTCAAGGGGGTTATGGACATCGTTATGCTGATCTTCAAAGCGCTGAATTTCCAGGAATTCATCACCCAGATATCTCTCCGCGACCAGAACAATCGTGAAAAATACATTGGCAGCGATGAAAACTGGGACAAGGCCGAACGTGCCATTATGGAAGTAGCGGAAGAACGCGGACTGAAGACTGTAATTGAATACGGCGAAGCAGCTTTTTACGGCCCCAAGATGGACTTCATGGTTAAAGACGCACTTGGCAGAAAATGGCAGCTTGGAACCATCCAGGTCGACTATAACCTCCCGGAACGGTTTGAACTGGAGTATATCGGCGCCGATAACCAGAAACACCGGCCTGTCATGATCCACCGCGCACCCTTCGGATCCATGGAACGTTTTGTGGCAGTGCTGATCGAGCATACCGGAGGGAACTTCCCCTTATGGCTTACTCCCGAGCAGGTTATGATCCTGCCAATCAGCGAAAAATATCAGAATTATGCAGAAAAAGTTTCACAGTTCCTAAATAATTCCGATATTCGCGCCCAAATTGACAGCAGAAACGAGAAAGCAGGCAAGAAGATCCGGGACGCTGAGTTATCAAAAGTTCCGTATATGCTTGTTTTAGGTGAGCGTGAAGAACTGGAAGGAACCGTTTCTGTCCGTAAACACGGCGAAGGCGATCTCGGCCCACGGAGCCTTGAAGACTTTGCCCGGTTTATCCAGGAAGAAGTCAGCAAAGAATCAGGCGTTATTTAGTTAACACCTGATCATTTTATAAACTAAATATAGGAGGAACACCAATAGCACTTCCGTTTAATTATCAGAGAAACCGTAAGCCTTACCAGAAAAAGGAAGACCCGCATAAGATCAACGAGCGTATCAATGCTCCGGTGGTCAGGGTAGTAGGGGAAAACATCGAACCAGGGATCTATAACCTGCGTGAAGCTCTGGCAATCGCCGAGAGCCGCGGACTTGACCTGGTAGAGATCTCTCCGACGGCCAATCCGCCGGTTTGTAAAGTAATCGATTATAAAAAATTCCTTTACGAACTGAAGAAAAAACAGAAGGAGATCAAGGCGAAAACCGCCAGGATCATTGTAAAAGAGATCCGCCTTGGCCCGAATACAGATGACCATGACTTCAATTTCAAACTGAACCATGCTATCAAATTCCTTAAAGACGGATGCAAGGTAAAGGTCGACGTTTTTTTCAAAGGCCGTTCCATCATATACAAGGAACAGGGGGAACTGATACTGCTGAAATTTGCGCAATCCGTTGCGGAACACGGTAAGATCGAACAGATGCCGAGACTTGAAGGGAAGAGAATGATCATGATCGTAGCACCAAAAAAATAATTGTGATTTGTGATATGAGAATTAATTCATAAATCACAAATCGCAAATCATAAATAAAATATTGTAACCTAGAATTCACCAATATAAACACTACACAAATGCCAAAAATGAAATCAAAATCCGGAGCCAAGAAACGGTTCGACTTGACGGGCACCGGAAAGATCAAAAGGAAGCATGCTTTCAAAAGCCACATCCTGACGAAAAAAACCACCAAGCGGAAAAGGAATCTTACCTACACTGCCATGGTTGACAAAGCGGATGCAGCCAATGTAAAGGAAATGCTCCAACGTTAGAAAACAGATTGTTTAACTTGCTCTTAGCTTCAAAGGACCCGAAAGGGACGCTAGCGCAAAAAAATGTAAAATCATGCCAAGATCAGTAAATGCAGTAGCATCCAGGCAAAGAAGGAAAAAAGTCCTGAAACAGACCAGAGGTCAGTTCGGGAGAAGGAAAAATGTTCTGACCGTAGCAAAGAACTCTCTGGAAAAGGGGTTAGCTTATGCTTACCGTGACAGAAGAACCAAGAAACGTAATTTCCGCGGATTATGGATCGTCAGGATCAATGCCGGTGTTCGGGAATATGGGATGTCTTATTCGGTTTTCATCGGAAAACTGGCTGAAAACAACATCACTATCAACCGCAAGACCTTGGCCGACCTCGCCATGAATAACCCGGAAGCCTTCAAGGCCATCGTGGAAGCTGTAAAATAAACTGCTTCACAATATAAAAAAAGCCTCAATCGAAAGATTGGGGCTTTTTTATTTGCGAGTTGTAAGTTGCAAATTGAAAGTTGGCTTAATTCGCAACTTGCAACTTACAAATTGCAACTACCCTTTGGGCTTGTAGTTCTTAAAGAACTGCTCGATCATCTCCGTGCGGATCTGCTTGGCGATGATCTCCTTTTTCCTGTTCAGAATATAAATAGTGGGCGTGGTTGTGATGTCATATTCATCATGGTAATTGCCGGTAAGCCTGCGCGGTCCGTTTACATTGATCCAGGTCGTTCCTTTTTTTCTGATGGCATTCTTCATCTTCACCATGGAACTGTCGGAACACACCGCGAAGATCTCCAGTCCAAGTTTTACCTTGTTGGCATCATAGAACTCTTTCAGTTTCGGAATCTCTTTTTCGCAATGGCCGCATTCCGGATCCCAGAAAAGTACGATAGTATAATTCACATCAAGGTTATAAAGGGAGATCAGCTGGTTGAGCGTATCCATCATCACCATGTTGGGAGCCACCGCTCCGATCAGCAGGGGACGGAGCTTGTTTGCTTTCTTGATGAGGCTCTGGCGAACAGTTTCATTCACCCAGGTAGCTTCGTTCGTCACATAATATTTGTCGACCAGGTGGATGAATACTTTGTCAAATCCCATGATCTCTGAACTTTCATAATGATAGGTGGCAAACCAGAGCATGTATTTGTACATCTCCGGGTTCGGCTTTGATAATTCAATAAGACGGTCAACTGCGTTCATCACGGAATCCGGGGTCTGTACCACCACGTTATCGTAATATTTCTTCAGTTTATTGTAGAAGACTGGCGTTCTCAGCAGGCGGTCGTCTGCGAAGTCCGAGCCATCCCAGTAATGTTTGAAGTAGTATTTAAAGGCAAAGGTTGAATCTTTTCTTCCGTTCGGCAGAACAGGTGCCTCCGGAACATCGGGCTCGCGCATGGCATTGATGAGCAGGGCTACGAAAGAATCGGGGTTCTTTTCGGCCACCTCATTTTTATAATGGATAAGGTCCTTGTTGATCGAATCAACCTTATTCCTTATCATCAGGGTATCCTCCTTCGTTTTCGGACTGGCATATTTTGATTCAATGGCCTGCATGGCGGAATATTGCTGCTTCGTATTCTTCAGGTAGGAGTAAAACAGCGTATTTTCCGGTGAATTGGTGATCACGATCTTGTCCTGGACATCCGGAAGCTGGGTCTCCATGGAGAATTTCCGGTCATTGTTAATGATGAATTCGAAGTACTTCTTATCCGAAAGGATCACCATGTAGAGTCCTTTTTCCAGTTTGTCATCCGCCTTGAACTGGAAAGCCCCGTTCTTGTCGATCTTAACGGTATCCTTAACATAGGTTCCGTTGCCATAATAATTGGCGATGATACAGGTGGTATCCTTCATTCCTTTGACTTTAAACTTAACCAGGTAACCCGGGCCGGAAAATGCATAGGCTGATGTCAGCAGAAGGAAAACGATGAGTCCTGTTTTTATTGAGAGGATCCGGTGCATAATGGTTTTTAGGTGAATATAAAGACTGTTTTATCAGAATACTATTGATGCTCTTTCCTGAGCAGGTCATTTACTGTTTTGACCGGGTTGAAGGTGATGATGGGCACCTCAACAAAAACAGTGATCCAGTCAGCCATCGAGCCGTTCCAGAGACCCGGAAGTTCCTGCGCTTTCAGTGTTTTACCGCCGCTTGATTTCAATGAAATGAGCCCGGTTGATTCATCCACGAAATCCTGGAGTTTGAATTTGTTTCCTTTATAATCCCGGATACTGCATACCAGGTCGACCGGGTTGAAGTGTGTTGAGGATTGCAAGATATCCTTCTGCTGATCGTTCCTCATATCAACCTGGGATGATTCAACGATCTGCAGTGATTCGTTACCATGATCATCCAGGACCCAGAAAGGTCCGCCTCCGGGCTCGCCTTCATTCTTTACCATTCCGCAAACACGCACGGGCCTGTTCAGCTTACTGACGAGCAAAGACTGTTTCTCTGCAGTGTTTAAAGTTTCAGTCCCTGAGGGGAACGGGATCATCAGCATCTCACGTGCAAAAACAATGGTTTCATTCAGCTCTTCCGCTGAAAGTCCGCCTTTTTCAGCTTTTGTCAGAAAGTTGTTGATTCGGTCACGGGCCTGCATCAGGTATCCACCGATCAACTTCTTATATTCAAATGTAGGACCCTTCAGGTGATCGGGAACGATGTTGTCGATATTCTTGACAAAGATGATATCTGCATCGATATCGCCCAGATTTTGCAGCAAAGCGCCATGACCTGCAGGACGAAATAAAAGCGAACCATCGGGATTGCGGAAAGGTAAGTTGGCTTCATCCACGGCAAGTGTATCTGTGGATGACTTCTGGATCGAATAGGAGATATCGAATTTCACCTCAAGTGAATGTTCGTATCCGGCGAGGACATGCAGAATCCTGTCATTGAATTTCTCCGTATGCTCCGGTGAAAGGGTGAAGTGAATCGAGGCGGTATTCCTGCTGTCGCGTACATATTTTGCGGCTTCCACAAGGTGTTCTTCAACCGCTGCCCTGGGGCCTTCGGGTTAATTATGAAAAAGCAGGAGGGCTTTTGGAAGACCGGCATAATTCAGCCCGTCCTCATTCAGCAGGCAGGCAATAACAGGGGCTGCATCTGGTTTTTCAACCAGATCGTTAAGATCAAATCCTTTCTGAGACAGGAATACCTTCAGATCGTCATAAAAGGCGAACTCTTCAATATGTGTGAGAAAATAAAAGACGGAGTTGAAACTCTTGTCTTTCATCAGGATATCCTTGTCTGATGAATCCAGAAACTCAAACAGATGCTTGAACATCCGGCTGGCTGCACCTGAGGCAGGAACAAATTTTACGATCTTATCCTTGCCTGAGTATGTATCAAACCAGTTAATACAGGAGAGCTTTTCTTCAGGCGTGCAGCTGATTATCCCGTCTCCGGAAGTAGCCGGCCTGACAAGCCTGATAAACGGGAATCCTTCCCGGAAATGTAAAAGCTGTTTTTCTATCGTATTCAGTGGTATCCCTTTAGCATGGATCTGCTCATTGTCACGGGGTGTCAGCATATGGACAATTATTATTACTTTTGAGTTGTACAAAATTACTTAAAAAATGAGACAGAGACTTTCCTTCATTTTATTTTTCCTGGCTGCAAATATCTACGCGGAAGTTGCTCCCGGGAAGTTCTTTATAAAGTTTACCGATAAAACAGGTACGCCTTATTCCATATCGAATCCACAGGCATTCCTGACCCAGCGTTCAATCGACCGCAGAAATGCGCAGGGAATAGCTATCACGGAGCAGGACCTCCCGGTGAATCCGGTCTATGTCACAACGGTTGCCAATGCTGGTGTTACCGTCCTGACGATTACCAAATGGTTCAACGGGGTGACCATCTTTGCTGCTGATACATCAAAACTGGCTGCTATAAGGGCCATGCCGTTTGTTCAGCAGGTGATGAAATCTCCCGCATCTGGCAATACCAGTTATAAAGCGGAAGATAAGTTCAAAAAGGAGATATTTTCACAGGTACAGGTCCCCTTCGGGAGTCCAAAATCGACCTCAGTTTATGATTATGGCGGATCATTTAACCAGATCCACATGCTGAACGGCGATCTCCTCCATAATATGGGTTACCGGGGACAGGGTATGGTTATCGCTGTCCTGGACGGCGGTTTTTCCAATGCAGATGTTAATCCGGTCTTCGACAGCATCCGAAACAACGGGCAGATCCTCGGGACGAAGGATTTCGTCAACCCCGGAGGAAATGTTTACGGAGAAGCTGCGCATGGAGCCGAAGTACTTTCCACCATGGGCGGCAATATGCCGGGTTTCCTTATTGGGACGGCTCCCAAGGCAAGTTTCTGGCTGTTGCGTTCGGAAGATGTTCCCACGGAGAACATTATCGAAGAGTACAACTGGGTTTGTGCAGCTGAATTTGCCGACAGTGTGGGTGCTGATGTGATCAATTCCTCACTGGGTTATTCAGAATTCGACAATCCTGCCGTCAATCACACCTGCGCTGATATGAACGGGTATACTGCACCTTCAACACAAGGCGCCAATATCGCTGCATCCAAGGGTATATTTGTTGTGAACAGTGCCGGAAATACAGGCGGAGGAGCCTGGACCTGCGTCAGCGCCCCTTCTGATGGTACCGATGTCCTTTGCATAGCGGCTGTTGACGCTGGTGGAGGATATGCATGGTTCAGTTCCCCTGGTACTGTTCAGGGAAGCTATGTAAAACCAAATGTTGCAGCCCAGGGATACGGCACTACAGTGGCAATGCCGGATGGCTCGATCGTAACCGGAAGCGGAACCTCATTCTCCTCCCCGGTAACCGCCGGGATGGTGGCCTGTCTCTGGCAGTCACGGCCTGATGTTGACCGAAACACACTCATGCAGGCGATTCAGGAGAGCGCCAGCCAGTATTCAACGCCAGATACATTGTTAGGCTATGGGATTCCCGATTTCAACAAGGCCTTTGTTTCTCTTTCTGTAAAGAATATGAAACGAAGTTCCCTGAGCGTATACCCGAATCCATTCCTGAATGAGATTAACATCCGGTACTTTTCTTCCAACGGCGGTGGAGTAACGATCGAGGTCTTTGACGGAACAGGCAGACGGGTCTCCTTCTTACACCCCGATCATGTGGTCACAGGAGCGAATATTTTCCGCCTGGAAGATTTTTCCGGGCTACAGGAGGGTATATGCCTTGTTAAACTGTCAGAAAATGGCTCATCAGAGACTATCAGAATGATCAAAACCAGGTAATTACAACTGGTTTAACCGGATAATTCCATTGTTCATTAAAAGAGGCCTTCCAGGGCCTCTTTTTTTTATTGAGGGATTTCGTTAATATTTGTGATTTGTGATTTGTGATTTGTGATTTGTGATTTGTGATTTGTGATTTGTGATTTGTGATTTGTGATTTCTTTCCATTGACCTCCGACCTCCGACCTCCGACCTCTGACCTCTGACCTCCGGATAAAAAATCAGGGGAGGAGAGAACTCATGTCCCTGAACCGGGATCACGGCAAGGATTAAAATCAAGATCAAAAAGGATGGCAGGGACCTTGAGGATTGATCATGGAAAAAGGAAAATTCAGTTCTTCTTTTTTCATTTTACCAACTGACAGCTTGTCAAAAAGGAGGGAACTTCATCAGGAAACAGATCATCAACCTACCCTCCACAGTACATTTATAAACAAATATTGGGTCCATGTGTGAATTACAAATCCAATATTCCTTTGCATCTAAAAATCAATGCATTAATAAATAAATATTTCATTATACAATATCTGTACATCATTGTTTACAATTGTAATTACATTTGTAAACAATGAACCAGGTACTGGAAACCAGTGATCTGAAGCCATTCAAGGCCTTAATCAGGTCTTTATGGCTGTTTCAGCAGTGTGTCACCCTCTATTAAGGGATACTTACAAGTTAATTAATTGGTTATTAGTTGCTCATGGCAATTAATTTAAAGCCGGAATGAAGACAGTATGTCGGTATTACATAGTTTGTGATAAAATGAATAAGCAGATCAAAATCAGGTAATTAAAATAAAACATAAGATAAGGTAAAAACGCATGACCCTGGCTTAAAATTTGAAATGTCATTCAGTACCAGTACATTCAATTTACAGTTGTCAATTGTAAACGATAAAAAAATATAAATAACATTTGTAATTAATTCATTAATTAGTATTAATAGCATCATATTAATAATTATAAATCAGTGATTAATCCGAATCAATTAAATTAAAACTTTAAATAATCAAATTAATTTACACTTGCCAATGTAAATTGATAAATTCATTTCTATTTGTTACTTTTGTAAGAAATTAAACCTGACAAAATGATCGAACGGATCCTTGCAATTCTTAAGCAAAAGAATTTATCTCCTTCTCAGTTTGCCGATGAGATCGGTGTCCAGCGCTCCAGTATCTCCCACCTGATCTCAGGAAGGAATAATCCCAGCCTCGAGTTTATCCAGAAAATTCTCAGCCGTTTTCCGGAAGTAAATCCCGAATGGCTTCTTTCCGGAAATGGGTCGATGTCAAGGAACGGGATCAGGCAGGTTGAAATACCCAACCCGGAGGGTACCCTTTTTGAGGTGCCAACGGAAGTGGAAACAGAGAAGAAAGATGTTGCAAAACCTGCCCCGGTCAGAAAGAGGATCATTGAACCTTTACAGGAGGGGAAAACAATCGAAAAGATCGTTTTCTTTTATTCGGATAAGAGTTTCCGTGAGTTTATGCCGGAACAGGGGTAAGAATACCTGGATTTAGAACAGCAAAGGCGCTGCTTGATGATGAATTTTCATACAACGCAGCGCCTTTATTGTCAGATGGCTGATTATCTGCCTCAGATTTGTTCAAATTTTGAGAAAAAGAAACTTCCTTCGATAAAGGCATTTTCATCGCTATCGGAACCATGAACTGCATTTTCCTGCAGATTTCTTGCGTAAAGCTGGCGGATAGTTCCGGGAGCAGCTTTTGCCGGGTCTGTAGCCCCGATAAGAGTGCGGAAATCTTCCACAGCATTTGATTTCTCAAGGATTGCGGCGTAAATGGGGCCGGATGACATAAATTCAACCAGGTCCTTGTAAAAGGGGCGTTCCTTGTGAACTTCGTAGAAAGCACCGGCCAGTTCGGGAGAGAGGCGGGTGTATTTGAGAGCGACGATCCGGAAGCCGGCTTCCTGGATCATTTTAAAAATAGGGAATTCAAACCCGTCGGCCACAGCGCTGGGTTTTATCATCGTAAAGGTTCTGTTCGTTGCCATTGTCATATTTATTTGTTAGCCGGCAAAAATAATAATTAATTTTGCATCCTTAACGAAAACAAAACTCATTGAAAAACACTGATTTTTACAAGATCACAGAACTTCTCAGTCAGCCGCGAAAGATCCTGCTAACCTCACATATGAACCCTGATGGAGATGCCATCGGCGCCAGTCTTGCCCTTTTCGGATACCTCCGCAAAAAGGGTCACCAGGTGAATGTTATGATCCCTGACCCGGATCCGGGATTCCTCCAATGGATGCCATTGCATGAGAACCTGATGGTATACAGCCTTCAGAAGGAGGCCTGCGAAAATGTCATCTCCGGTGCTGAGCTTATCTTCAGTGTTGATTACAATTCACTGACCCGTCTTAGCAAGGCAGAAGAGAGTATACGCAAGTCAAAAGCAACGAAAATACTGTTTGATCATCATACCAATCCCGCCAGCGATTTTGACCTGATGGTCTCCATCACAAAAACATCTTCAACATCCGAGCTTGTTTACGAATTCATTGAGTCACAGGACGACACATCCCTTATCGACAAGGACATCGCTGACTGCATCTATACTGGTATCATTACTGATACCGGTTCATTCAGCTATTCCTGCAATTATGTTAAAACCTACATGATCATTGCCGACCTGTACAGGAAAGGGATAGACGGGGAGCATATTCACCGCCTTGTTTATGATACCTATTCCGAGAACAGGCTTCGCCTTCTGGGATATTCAATCAGTGAGAAACTCGTGGTCATGCAGGATTTCCATGCTGCCTACATCTCACTTTCCAAAGAGGACCTGGAGCGCTTCAATCATCAGATCGGCGATACTGAGGATATTGTCAATTACGCACTTTCTGTTGCAGACATCAATCTTGCTGCACTTTTTGTTGAAAGGGACGGAGTGGTGAAGGTATCGCTGCGCTCGAAAGGGAAATTTTCTGTTAATGATATTGCCAGAAAGTATTTTAATGGCGGAGGACACCGCAATGCTGCCGGTGCAAACTGTAACACCAACCTTGCTGAAACCATTGCCATCTTCCGCGGATTTCTGCCGGACTATGAGGCGCAGTTAAACGATGTCTATTGATGAGATCCCGTTTATTATCCGGACGATTCCTGCATTACTCATCTGTGGTTTTTAGCGCGTTGATTTTTTACTCCTGCGGAGACAACCCCGGGCAGTCCAGAGCCACGCGTCACCTGTCCATGATGGATGATTCCCTCATTCAGTATAACAAGTCGATCGTCAGCAAGGAAGATCAGCAGATCGATGATTTTATTGAAAGGCACAGCCTTCAGATGAAAAAAACCTCCACCGGCCTCCGGTACCAGATCATCCGTTCCGGGAAAGGGATACCGGCGGCTAAAGATAAGACGGCCTCCATCATATTTACAGTCAGACTGCTGAATGGGGACCCCTGCTATTCATCGGGGCCGGACCATCCCCGGGAGTTTGTGATAGGCCACAGCACTGTGGAAAGCGGACTGGAAGAGGGAATTTTATTGATGAATGTAGGCGACCGAGCAAAATTTATTGTACCTTCGCACCTCGCTTTTGGGCTGCTTGGAGATCAGGATAAAATACCTGAACGGGCAACCCTTGTTTATGATGTTGAGCTTATAAAAGTGAAATAATCCCATAGAAAATCATCTCTAAATCTTAATGTATGAAAAAAGTGTTTTTTAGACCTTTAGCATTATTTACGCTTGCTGCATTGACCTTACTTGCTTGTTCTTCCAAGTATCCCGGTTATGACAAAACCCAGAACGGACTTTATTACAAGTTATACAAGGTAAGCAAGGATACAGCAAAGCCAAAAACGGGGGACTGGGTTTCTCTCGATATGAAATATATGTTTAAGGATTCAGTATTATTCAACAGCAAATCACAAATGGGTCAGGCTGTCCGCTTCCAGTTACCAGCCTCTGATTTCAAAGGCGATATCTATGAAGGAATCCGGATGATGTCACCTGGTGACAGCGCTGCATTCATCATCAATGCCGACTCATTATTCAAGAAAACTTTCAAGATGCCCAAGCGTCCCGCCAAGATCGACAGCAATGGGGTCATTAATTTCTACGTACACCTTTTAACTGTTGATAACCCCGTTACCCTCATGAAAAAAGAACAGGATATGCTTCAGGAGTATATCACCAAGAACAGCATCACGGTTCAGCCGACCCCTTCAGGAATCTATTTCATGGAACAGGCTGCAGGTAAAGGCATAAAGATCGACAGTGGCTGCCAGGTGAAAGTTCAGTTCAAGGTCAGCACGATCGACGGAAAAGAGATTTTCTCATCATACACCCGTCAGGAACCCATCTCATTCCAGTTTGGTAAAAGATTTGACACCCCTGGTCTTGAGGAGGCAATTTCCAAAATGACCAAAGGCGGAAAAGCCAAAGTGATCGTTCCTTCCAAAATGGCCTTTGGAGAGCAGGGCAGGGGAACCGTTGTTGCTCCATACTCAACTCTTCTTTATGAAGTTGAAGTTATTGATGTAATGTCAAAAGCTGCTTACGATAAAGAACAGGCTGATAAGAAAAAACAGGATGACGCCAAGAAGCTCAGCGCAAAAAAAGATGAAACAGGCAATCTTCAGAAATACCTGAAAGAAAAGAAGATCACCGCTAAGCCTACTGCAAGCGGATTGTATTTCATCGAGAAGGTAAAAGGAACAGGCGTACAGGCCGGAAACGGTAAAAAGGTTACAGTTCATTATACAGGAACACTTCTTGATGGCAAGAAGTTCGACTCTTCACTTGACCGTGGAAAGCCATTTGAATTCACCATCGGACAGGGACAGGTTATCAAAGGCTGGGACGAGGGAATATCAATGATGAAAAAGGGTGGCAAAGCTACCATTATCGTTCCTTCATCCATCGGATACGGCGAACGTGATATGGGTCAGATCCCTCCTTATTCAACCCTTGTTTTCGATGTTGAATTACTGGATGTAAAATAACATCCTCCTCATTTAGAGGACTCCAGGAGTTTCTCCAGTGCAAAGAGTTCATCTCTGAGCCTGGCAGCCTCCAGGAAATCGAGCTCCTTAACAGCGGACTCCATTGATTTCCTGGTTTTGGCAAGAAGCTTCTGGAGTTTTTCTTTTGGCATATAACGGATAACAGGATCGGCAGCAATGTCGATCCTGTCATTTTCCACATAGGCCTTTTGAATTATTGAACTGCTGGCTACAGAAGTCTGGCCCATGATATCCGAGGTCGTTTTTACGATCTGTGTAGGGGTAATGTTGTTTGCAATATTGTAATTCATCTGCTTCTCACGCCGGCGGTTAGTTTCCTTGATCATGCGGTCCATCGAATCTGTGGTCTTGTCGGCATAGAGGATCACGAGGCTGTTAATGTTCCTGGCTGCACGGCCTGCTGTCTGCGTCAGGGAGCGCTCTGAACGAAGGAACCCTTCTTTGTCGGCATCAAGTATGGCTACAAGCGAAACTTCCGGCAGATCAAGTCCCTCGCGCAGCAGGTTGACACCTATGAGTACATCAAATGTTCCCATACGCAGTTCACGCAGGATCTCAACACGTTCCATTGTATCCACATCCGAATGGATGTAACGGCAGCGGATGTCGATGCGTGTGAAATATTTCGCGAGTTCCTCAGCCATGCGTTTTGTAAGGGTTGTGACCAGGGTCCGCTCATTCACGATTATGCGCTTGTTGATCTCATCAAGCAGATCGTCGATCTGGTTCAGGCTCGGGCGGATCTGCACCACCGGGTCAAGAAGTCCGGTAGGGCGGATTACCTGCTCGACTACAATTCCCTCGCATTTCTGAAGTTCATAGTCTGCGGGCGTTGCGCTGACAAATATAACCTGGCTTACCAATGCTTCAAATTCATCGAATTTCAGCGGACGGTTATCCATGGCAGAAGGCAGCCGGAACCCGAATTCCACAAGGTTATGCTTGCGGGAACGGTCGCCGCCATACATGGCGCGAACCTGAGGAATGGTTACATGGCTCTCATCAATGACCATGACAAAGTCTTCCGGGAAATAATCGAGCAGGCAGAATGGCCTGGATCCCGATGCCCTGCCGTCAAAATATCTTGAGTAGTTCTCGATGCCCGAACAATAGCCCAGTTCACGCAGCATCTCAATGTCATAGCTGACCCTTTCTTCAAGCCGTTTTGCCTCGAACTCCTTGCCGATCTCCCTGAAAAAGGTGACCTGCTTCATCATATCATCCTGGATATCGTAAATAGCCTGCTTCATTTTATCCTGGGAGGTCACGAAAATGTTGGCCGGATAGACCGACAACTCGTCCATCTGTTCAATCCTGTGGCCGGTTTTCGGATCAAAGGATTCCATGGATTCGATCTCATCGCCGAAGAAGATGATACGGAATGCCGTATCCAGGTATGCGGGGAATACATCCACGGTGTCGCCCTTCACCCGGAATTTCCCTCGGGTGAATTCAGCTTCCGTCCGTGAGTAGAGACTATTGACAAAGCCATGGAGGAGGCTGTTCCTGCTGACTTTCTGGCCGGTTTTTACCCTGATGATGTTGCTTGAAAAATCGTCTGGATTCCCGATGCCGTATATGCAGGAAACCGAAGAAACAACGATCACGTCCCTGCGGCCGGAAAGCAGTGCCGATGAGGCACTGAGCCTGAGTTTTTCGATCTCTTCGTTGATGGAGAGGTCTTTTTCAATATAGGTATTGGTAACCGGCAGGTAGGCTTCCGGCTGATAATAATCGTAATAGGAAACAAAGAACTCCACGCGGTTGTCCGGAAAGAACTGCTTGAACTCCCCGTAAAGTTGGGCTGCAAGTGTCTTATTGTGGCTGAGGACAAGAGCCGGCCTGTTGACCTGGTTTATTACATTCGCAATTGTGAAGGTTTTTCCGGATCCCGTAACCCCAACAAGAACCTGGGCCGGATCATTCCGCTGAAGGCCCTCTGTAAGCTGACGTATGGCTTCCGGCTGATCCCCGGTAGGCTGAAATTCTGAGGTAAGCTTGAAATCCATATTCTATTCGGCGTTGGTATCAATAAATGCTGAAACCGGGTAATGATCCGAGAGGTTGACATCATATTTCTGGTAGCTTTTTACCCGGAATTCTGGATCAAAGAGAATGAAATCGATGCGGAAGGAAGGGAAGGTCCCGGCATAGGTGGGGCCAAGGAAGGCTTTCCCCGAGTGGCGGAAAGAATCCGAAAGCCCGTCCGATAATTCATGATAGGTATACGAAGTAGGAGTGTCGTTGAAGTCCCCGCAAATGATCACCGGGTGAGGACTGTTACGGATGCTCTCTTTCAGGATATCGACCTGCTGAGAGCGCATGATGAATGCTTTTTTCAGTTTTCCGAAGATCTTCAGTGAACTGCCGCTGATATCAAACTTCTCTGTTTCTGCTTCTGTCAGGTGTGAATAGAATGAATAATCTTCATTTCCAAAACGGATCGATTCCAGGTGCAGGTTATAAACCCGGATGGTATCTTTACCAATGAGCAGGTCGGTATAAATGGCAAAAACATTGCGGCCTTTCAGCTGGAAAAATCCGCTGCCTGCAACAGGATACCTGGTGAAGATAGTCAGTGCATTGATCTTGCGGCTGTCCTTCATCAGGTAATAATTTTTGAAAAAGAAGTTATCCAGGTGCAGGCTTTCAGCAAACCGTTCAAGAACCTTGGTACTGTCCGGACTCTTGATATAGAATTCCTGTATACAGAGGATATCAGGTTTCTGCTGGATCAGGAAATCGGTCACTTTCGACCGAACTCCTTTTGTGATCTTGGTATTCGAGATCCCGTAGAGGCTATGAACGTTGTAGGTAAGCACCTTGATCCCTTTTCCGGAATCTTTACCGGATCCGGGAACCCTGATGTGGATAATGCCGGTAAGGTGGTTGAATCCCAGAAGGATCGCGATCAGCGGCACCCATATAAACCTGTTCCATGATAGGATCCAGATCAGCACAAATAAAACATTTACAGCAAGGAAGACCGGGTAGGCAAGGCCTGAAAATGCAAAGATCCAGTATTTCTCGGGACTGATATATGGGGCAGCATAAGAGGAGAGGAGCAAAAGGACAAAGAGGGTGTTCAGGATCATCAGAATCCTGACAAACCCAGATCTCTTTCTTCCTTTTTTAGCAGTTGCCATCTCAGTTTTTTTTATCCGTTGATCTGAAAAGGAACTCTTTTTCTTCTTTGCTCAGGCTGTCATAGCCGCCTTTGCTTATCTTCTCGAGGATAACATCGATCCTCTTCTGTTTTTCAATCTTTTCAGCATTATATTCTTCATCGGTTTTCGGCCGTGTGTACCTGTACGTATTATCCCATTGGCTCTGCTGCTTCCTGGAAGAGAATGAAGAGGTAATATTTTTCCAGAAGCCTGAAAATGCGCTGTGGAGCGGGGTGTTGATAGTCCGGGTGAGGGTCATTGCCCAGAAAAACCCGAATAATGCCCCTCCGATGTGTGCAATATGACCCCCTGAATTGCTTCCGGGAATTGCAAACAGGTCAAAGATAAAAAGGAAAAGGGCAAGATAGATGATCTTCACCCTGCCGATGAACATCATCTGAATGGAATAATTCGGGACATAAAAAGAGATGGCTGTTACGATCGCCATCACAGAGGCCGATGCGCCGAGCGCCATGCTGAGAGCAAGCTGGTCGTGAAAGACCGGGAAAACATTAAATGCTATTACGTAAAGCAGCCCACCCGCCAGTCCCCCGAACAGGTAGGTTATAACAAGTTGCCGTGGTTTAAGGTATTCAAGGAAGATACGGCCGAACCAGTAAAGCCAGAGCATATTAAAGAGGATATGCCAGAAGTCGACGTGAAGAAACATGTAAGTGATCATTCCCCAAGGGCGTGCAACAAGAATGTCCAGGGAGGCGGGGAGTGCGAAAAGATGAAGAACCCAGATGTCAGCTGCATCAGCACTTGGCTGATTATAGAGGAAAAAGATCACCTGGATCACTTTCACAAGCACCCATATGCCAAGGTTTATGGATATGAGTATGGAGAGGGAAGATCCTTTCCTGAAAAATGATTTCAGTTCATCGATGGGGTTTGGATATCCTGCCATGGATCATGATTGATAATAATGGATCCCGCCTTTTTTTCTCCAGTAAAGAATGAGAATAATGCCGAAAATCATCCCCCCGAGATGAGCGAAATGAGCCACATTATCACTCGGGTTGTTAGAAATCCCCGAAAAGACCTCTATACCCCCATAAAGAAGGACGAGCCATTTTGCTTTAACGGGAAAAAGAAAATAAATATATACCAGCATATTCGGAAACATCATCCCGAATGCCAGTAAAATACCATACACGGCACCGGATGCCCCAATCGTCGACACATCCATTCTCAGTTTGATAAGCTGGCTGACAAAATCCACCGATTGGGCAGCCAGTTGCGGATCCCTGGGGGAGGCAGCCCAGGCTGTGATAAAGGTCCTGATCGTTCCGTTGGCTTCGTAGTAGTTCGGGAAATGATGACGGACCAGGGCGATGAATGAATCCACTGCGGGAGCCTGGCTGTATATTGCAGCTGCGCTTTCGATGGAAGAAAAGCTCCACCAGAGTGTCAGGGTCTGAACAACGGCGGCTCCAATCCCGGTAATCATATAGTAAGTCAGGAACCGTTTCGGGCCCCAGACATTCTCAAGGAGATAACCAAACATCCATAGTGCAAACATGTTGTACAGTACGTGTGAAAAATCGGCGTGCACGAACATGTAGGTAACAAACTGGTAAGGGCGGAATTCCGGAGATCTGAAGTAGTGCAGTCCCAGGATATTCGCAAGGTCAAAGTTGTATGCGGTGCCCAGGGAGAGGGTCGCAAGAAAAAAAAGCCCGTTGATGATCAGCAGGTTCTTCACCACGGGGGGAAGAAGGCTGAAACCACTGGGACTGTATTGCTGGTCACTCATTTTCAGTGTTTATCATTTGAATTTTTTCAGCAATTCATCGTAGCCGAGTTTAACGATCGTCGGTTTTCCATCCGGCGTGATATCGGGCACCTTGCATGCAAAGAGCTGTTCAACAAGGTTGTTCATCTCTTCCTGCTGAAGCTTCCGGTTTTGCCTTGCGGCCATCGATTTTGCCAAAGACCGTGCCAGCCGGATCTGAGGAGAGCTCTTCTGCTCAGATGGTGACTTCAATGCCTCCAGCGTGGCTTCGATCAGGCCATCGATGTCTTTGTTGGAGGTTCCTGACGGAATGGCATGAACGACAAATTCATTGTTACCGAATGGTGTTATTTCATATCCATAACGGTTGAAGATATCAAGATATTCTGTCAGCAGTTCGGCATCCTGGTGGGAAAGTTGGATTTTATGGGTCAGCAACTGGAATTGTGCCGCAGCCTGAGGCTGTTCGAGATCAGCAACAAGTCTTTCGTAGGCGATGCGTTCCGTGGCATTCTGCTGGTCAATGATGACCATTCCACTCAGCATGCTGGTTACGAGGAAACGGTTCTTTACCTGGAAGACATTCCTGGCCGGTTCATCGGAGTGCCCGCCTTTCAGTCCGATCAGCTGTTGATTTTGCACATCGTGGCCAGTGGTAGCCTGATCCTGGAAATGTATATTTTTTAAGGGGTCATAGAGGTTTTTCCACGATGTATCACCTCCCGTATGTGATCCTGAAAGGGGTATTTCTGTCTGCGGCCTTGTTTTTTTCTCAAAGGGGTTATAGGTCGGATCAACTGTAATGGTGGGTTGTCTGATCACGGCGTCCTTTGGGAGGGGCTGGATATCCAGGCTGGGCTCATTTTCAAAATCAAGGGTAGGGGTGAGGTTGAATTTTCCGATGGACTGGCGGATAGCAGAATGGAGGATTGCATAGATGCTTTTGATATCCTGAAAATTTACTTCTGTCTTTGTGGGATGGATATTGATATCGATGGTTTTCGGATCAACCTCCAGGTAAATAAAATAGGTCGGGAAGGCATCGTTCGGGATCAGTTCCCGGTATGCGTTCTCAATGGCATGATGGAGGTAGGGGTTCTTAATGAAACGCCCGTTGGTGAAAAAATACTGTTCTCCCCTTGTCTTCTTTGCAAATTCCGGCTTCCCGATGAAACCGCTGATCGAAACGATGCCCGACTCCTGGTCAACCGGCACGAGGCGCTGGTTATAGGCAGCCCCAAGCAAAGCCACAAGCCGCTGTTTCAGGTTTGACGGCGGCAGCTGGTAAAGGACCTTATCGTTATTATGAAAAGTAAAGGCAATTCCCGGGTTCACCATCGTTACCCTGAAGAATTCCTCGATGATATACTTCAGTTCAAGGGTGTTCGACTTTAAAAAGTTCCTGCGGGCAGGAACATTGAAAAAGAGGTTCTTTACGGAGATGCTGGTACCGTCCTGACAGGCTACCGGTGTCTGGCCCTTAAACTCCGTTCCCTCGATCTCCACACAGGTCCCTACCTCTTCCTCTGTCTTTTTTGAGCGAAGTTCCACCTGGGCGATGGAGGCGATGGAGGCCAGCGCTTCACCACGGAAGCCGAGGGTATGAATGGAGAGCAGGTCATCAGCTGTCTGGATTTTTGATGTAGCATGCCGTTCAAAGCACATCCTGGCATCCCGCTCCGACATCCCGCATCCGTTGTCCATTACCTGGATAAGGGTTTTGCCTGCATCTTTAATGATCAGTCTTATTGAGGTGGCACCCGAATCCACAGCATTCTCAAGCAGCTCTTTCACGGCAGAAGCCGGGCGCTGAACTACCTCACCCGCCGCGATCTGGTTGGCGACGGAATCCGGGAGGAGCTTAATAAGGTCTGACATTGGTTCGGGATGCTGAATAATTTCTAATTGATCTAATTTCCAATCACAACTCACAAATAGCTGAAAAAAAATCAATCGCGAATTCCCTGAGGAAAATGCGATTGATCAGATCTTCAATGAAGATGTAGTGTATTGGAGTTCACGATTCCTCTGTTTGCAGGAAATGACGACGTTCTAATATCTAGAAGCGGGTCTTATCCAGCATGGGAAATCTCATTTCAGTCAGATAGAATGCGCCATAGAATACCGCACTAAAGAACAGGCTGCCAAGGATGTCGTTCATGAAGAACGAGAATCCGTTAGTGGTATCCCTGAAAAATGCGAGGCCTGCAATATAGCATTCCATGAGGCCGGGTAGTGTATGCGCATAAACCGGAGATGCAAGCCATGCCGAGAAGTTCGTGATGATGAAAAAGATCACAGAAGCGCTCAGGGAGGCTGCAAATACGCTGCCTGCATTCACTTTTTTGCGGATTGACATACCGAGAAGTACCGTGATGGCAAAACTTAAATAGACGGCCGGCATACTTGCATGGAATCCTAAAATTGCATCGCTAAGAAACATCGTAGCAATTGGAATGGCAAAAGCAAACTGCTTTTTATCAACATAGGTTCCGGCAAACAATGCCATGGCAGCTATCGGCGTAAAGTTTGGCCAATGCGGCAGCAAACGGAGTGCACCCGCTGTAATGATGACTGAAAGAACAACAATAAACCTTGGAGTAAAGGTTTTATATCTCATTTTGTA
>Ga0073936_10001165_pt1 | contig 40874 bp, 34 predicted proteins | sample AliMusrvi5mmetaG_FD_87041 | JGI IMG/M metagenome (GOLD analysis project Ga0073936, IMG submission 87041) | Freshwater lake bacterial and archeal communities from Alinen Mustajarvi, Finland, to study Microbial Dark Matter (Phase II) - Alinen... | ecosystem: Environmental > Aquatic > Freshwater >...
ATGCCTGGGGGCGGGCAGAGAACACTAGGCCGATGGTGGGGATCGCCGACTTCTATCGCGTGGAAGGCGAAGAGGTGCATGAGGTGTCCGTGGGGCCCGTTCATGCCGGGGTTATTGAACCCGGTCATTTCAGATTTCAGTGCCATGGCGAACAGGTTTTCCATCTGGAGATTTCTCTGGGTTATCAGCATCGCGGTGTGGAGCGGATGCTGCGCGGTGGGCAGGATAAGCGGGTGATTCATGGGGCGGAGACGCTGGCGGGCGACACCACCGTGGGACATACGGTGGCGTATTGTCGGATTCTGGAAGGGTTGTCGGGTTGTAAGGTGCCGGCTCAGGCGCAGGTTCTGCGCGGGGTGGCGCAGGAGTTGGAGCGACTGGCCAACCATACCGGTGATTTGGGGGCCATGGCGGGCGATGTCGGGTTCCTGCCGACATCATCCTATTGTGGGCGGCTGCGTGGAGATTTTCTCAACATGACCGCCATATTGTGCGGGAACCGGTTCGGGCGTGGTCTGGTGCGGCCTGGGGGTGTGGCGTACGATCTGGATGCCACGGCTACTGCGGAGTTATTGAAGCGGCTGGATAACACGATGCGGGACGTGGCGAATGCCGTGAATCTGTTGTGGAATTCACCGTCGGTCATGAGCCGTTTTGAAGAAACGGGTCGATTGACGTCCGAGACGGCCTTGGAAATCGGGTTGGTGGGGCCGGCGGCCCGTGCTTGTGGGATAGAGTGTGATGTACGCCAGGATTTCCCCTATGGTATTTACCGCTTCTCTCAGATTCCCTTGTCCACGGGGCGGACGGGTGATGTATTTGAGCGGGCCTATGTCCGGTGGTTGGAAATCCAGAGGTCGGGAGATTTTGTACGTGAGCAATTGAAAATGCTCACAGGTGGGCCGACGAGGAATGTGCCGGCCGCTTTGGCGCCCAACGCCTTTGTGGTATCCCTGGTGGAAGGCTGGCGGGGCGAGATTTGTCATGTGGGGTTGACAGATGAGGCAGGTTGTTTCGCCACCTATAAAGTGGTGGATCCCTCCTTTCATAATTGGATGGGACTGGTGATGGCGATGCGGAATCAGCAGATTTCCGATTTTCCGCTATGCAATAAGAGTTTCAACCTTTCTTACTGTGGGCATGATTTGTGAGGTTCAGATGTTAGATATTATTTCGGCACGAATTAAGCAAGGGCATCGGACAATCGGTTATCCTGGGAAGCCGCCGGTTTTGCCGGAACGTTTTCGCGGGCTTCCGGTGATCAATCAGGCTTGTGTGGAGGCTTCCTGTGGGGACTGCGTTTCCGTTTGTCCTGTGGGGGCATTGGCCTTTAGGGAAGGGGCGTTGACTCTGGATATCGGGCGTTGTCTGTTTTGTGGCGAGTGTGCGACGGCCTGTCCGAAAAAGGCGATTACCTTTTCAAAAGATCATAAGCTGGCGGCCCGGGATCGGCAGGCGTTGGTCATGGGTGCAGGGGAGCCCGTGTTACGGGCGGCATTGGATGAGAAAATGCGGAAATTGTTTGGTCGCTCCTTAAAGCTGCGGCAGGTCAGCGCGGGCGGGTGTAATGCCTGTGAGGCGGACTGTAATGTTCTGACGACGGTGGTGTTTGATTTGGGAAGGTTCGGGATTCAATTTGTGGCTGCACCGCGTCATGCCGATGGCATCCTTATTACCGGTCCGGTGACTAAGAATATGGAACTGGCGCTCAAGAAAACCTATGATGCGGTGCCTGACCCGAAGTTGGTGATCGCGGTGGGAGCTTGTGCGATTTCGGGAGGTCCTTATGTCGATCAGCCTGAAACCTGTAACGGAGCGTCAAGTGTGGTGCCAGTGGATGTCTATATTCCCGGCTGTCCGCCGCACCCCGTGACCATTCTGGACGGTCTGCTGCGGGCTTTGGGGAAGATCAAAGATCGATAGAACCTGCCGCGGGATTATTTTGCGATAACAGGTTTTGGGATAGCGGCGGGCTTTGACGCCAGCGGACCGGACTTTCCGCAATGGGGGCAGAGATAAGTCTCTGCATTTGGTTTCTTGTCCCGATCCGTCAACATCATACCGCACTTACAATCACCTTTGTAGCGGAGTAGCACAAGGGACTTCGTCAAGGCATGGGCAAGGGCCTCCTTCCCCGTTTTGATCTCAGCCTCCCGGCGACGAAGAATAGCATCCTGACTCTTCATAACAACTCTCCGATTCTGCAATGGCATTAGCTTCGACTGGTAATTTGTCCGGAGCGTACTGCGCGATTTAAGGCGGGCGCCCCGCTTCTTATGGGATTTTTCACTTTTCAAGTATGGCACTTAATCGCCTGTACCACCAGATTATTCCCCAGCCCTTTACAAACAACTCCAGCCATGGTGTCCCGATGGGATGCCCGGTTAAAAGTGTCATGGCAAAATTTTGATTTCTGGAGGCAAAATGGGATCCAGGAAAAAGTGTCCGGGAGACATTTCCTCGCCAGCCCACAGCAAGCGCAGACGAACGCCCCAGGCGCTTCCGTTATGGTGGCCAAAGGCAAGGAGTAATTCGTGTTCTCCCGCTCCCACCTCGAACGTTGGTTGTGCCGTAACTTCACAGGGCGGGGTTCCTTTGAGGTATTGAAAGATCAGGCGCCCATCAAGCCAGGCTTTGGCGGGGCCGTCATACCCCAAGTCGATACAGACCTGCGCGCGGGCGGATGTCTGGAAGCATGCCATCTGATAGATGATGGAGTCTCCATTATCTCCCTTCAAAAGGCCTAGATTAAGGGAGGCGAAATCTCCGGGGATTCGATGAGGTGTCAGTCGCAGAACGTTTTTGTCTTGAGGATATGTCAAGTTATCCAGGGATCCTTTTAACGGTATCACCTGACTGCCCCGCCAGCACTGGACGGGCGGTGTTATCCTAGTCGGCTGAACCCGGGAGAGGGTAATCACCGCATCGCCGCCGCATTGAATGGGTATTACGTTAATCAGTGAGGGTGCCTCATGAGCCCAGCGCTCATCCAGGATAAGTTCCATGCTGCCATGGGAATCGGGGTGCACGGTCGTGCCATCAAGATACATCGCCACCGCCGGACTTTCCGGCGGAACCTGGATATGCACCTTTAATCGGCAATTGATATTCGCGCGCCAGAGATAGGTTCTGGTCTCTTCTGTCATGCGCAAGGTCCGTCCGGCAAGCAATCCATTGATTGAAAAATCGATAGTTCCGGCTGGCTTTGGTGAGCCAGCCAGATGCAATGACCATCCGGATTCACCGGCCGGAATATTTCTCAAGACCAGAACCCCGTGAAGGTTACCCGACCAGCCGTCACGCATCGGTGTCCAATGGGCATCGGGCGTCAAGTGAGTCGTTTGAATCGTGTCATCTGGATCCAAAGGAACCCGCCAGATTGCTACAGGGAGCGACGTGATCGATGCGTCGGAGTGAACCCGGGCTGTCACTTTCACTCCGCAGGAATCGGGGCTCAGCTCGATGGCCACTTTCACGCCGCGCAGATCAGTCTGGCGGGGTACGCAGCCTTCCGGATGGGCCGTGGTGGCAATTGTTTCGGGTGTCACTAGCCCATAGGGATCCCGCCATGCTTTCTGGTCGTCCCATTCCGGGTTATGCCAGGGAATCGTATGGTCCCAGAGGAATTGCGGCAGGCTTTGGCCATCAACATGCAGGCTGTGGAATAGCTGGTTGGCGATTTCGATCCTGTCCGGAACCCTGGCAGGTTTGCTCCACCCCCGCATTCCCGCCATATAATCCGGTTGAAAATAGATCTGCTCCGGCTGAACCGGATAATGGTGCTGGTAGAAATCGGCGATATCCGCGGCCGAAGCAAACACAAGTTTTCCTTCACCGGCACGCCGAACCATGTAGTGGATGCTCTCGGCGTTCGCTTTCCAGGATTCGTGGCAGTTATAGAAATTCTCGAGGCCAACGGTTGCAAAAACAGGGGTGCTGTTGTTTTTGGCGTCATGAATCCAGCCGTCCACTGCGGCAAAGAAACGATGGATATTGGAGCCAACGCCTGGCAGCCGCCAATAGCGGATCTGCCCCATGCAATTCGTGGGCGCTCCATCAAAACACATAATGTCATAACAGCGGGTGCTTGAGGCTGATCCCATGGAAAAGGCTACAAGTGATTTGCCTGTGGCGACTTTGCGAAAATCATCTGGGGCTGGATAGTACGGGCCAATGGGGCAGCCAAGATGATTGATTTGCCAGTCGGATGAAGAATGGCCATCAAGCCAGTTCTGCCAGACACACAGGGAATTAAGCGCCTTGAATCCCCGTTCAGCAAGTAGGCCGAAGGTGGCGTGTCCGGGCGTGTAACAGGCGAAGATCTCCAATTCCTTCAAGCCGAGAATACTCCACAATGATTGGAGCTGACGGATGGCCTGTCGCTGAATATCCAGTGGCATCTTGAACAGGTTCTTGTCCTTGATGTCTGGAAACAGACCGTCGGCATTGCAGATCGGCGTCAAGCGATCGCCATAATAGAAAGCATCCCGTGCAAAAGGTTTGAGGGCTTCGACGATTCTCTCGGGCTTTTTCCCGAACCCCGTTTCCACCCAGTGATCAGCGGTGAGATCGTATTGATGGATTTCCTGATCGAGCCGGGGCACATTATTACCGCCCCAGAGCGTAATGACTACTTGACCGGGCTCCACTACGCCCAGAATACGACTCAGGCGATGCCCCGCCACTGTCCAGATAAAACGCCAGTTACCGGGACAATCGGCGACTTGTTTGTGCTCCGCCTGCCATGCCGCTTCTCCCATTTTCTGCCAGTCCAGTTTGAGGGTGCGGGGATGGCCGGGATTACTGACGAGATAATCGGCTTCCATTGTCAGTTGGCCAGCGGGTGGATTTGTGCCTTTGGCGGACAAGTGGACCACAACGGTTTCTCCGGGCTGCACCAATCCTGGTTCGACCCGCATGTCCAGCGGTGGAAGATCAAAAAGATTGCGGTTTTGCTTGCAGGCGAAGGCGTCGAGTTCTTTAAGAACAGTTTCGTTCTTCTGCAAATACCCATTCCAATCAGGATCTTTCATTTTGCTGCTCGTATTTTCCTAGTCCACGCTTTTGCGAAGGTTTGTTTAAATTATGCCTGCCATGACCGCATACGGCAAGGTTACCGAAGGGCCAAATAACGGACATCCATCGGACCGGTTTTGGGCGAATAGCCACTCCCATGGCGCGAAGGTGCCCGCGTTTTTACGGAAATCCTCTTCCTTCATGTGGGTCAGGTATCGTGTGACAAATTGACGGGCGAGTTTCGGTTGGGCCCCAAGAAGAATATGCGCCAGCCATCCTGCCGGCATGTGCCAGAATGCGCCGTTTTGATAGGTATTATTTTTTGTGTTCGTGCGCTCCCAGGCCGAATTTACGCTAAAGCTGTAATTTAAAGGGACGTGTCGCAAAGCGCCTTCCTGTTCAATCTGCCCGCCTGACAAACCGTCCAGTACGGCCTGCAAGGCGCGCGTGCGATACTCTTTATCAAGAACCCCGGTGTATAGGGCATAGAGTGTTCCAAAGACGTCAGGTTGGGATGAGATTCCCGTGCAGGATCGCAACCAGCCGCTGTCATGGGCGAATGTCTTGCCGATAACCGTCAGTGGATGGGTCATTTCCTTCGCATAGAACTCTGCCTCCTCCGTTTTGCCTAGCAAGGTGGCGAAATCGCGCATATGTCGGGCGGCTCGGCAGCGCAGTACGGTGGGCATCAGCAATTTTCCGGTCATGTAAATTGAGTCGCAAAAGATGAAGCCGACCGACCGTTTTTCCGCCTGGGTGAACACGATACCCTGCTCATCGGCGGTTGGTACCTGAAAGGCGTGTCGCAGCCGGTCATAAACCGATAGGCTGCCAATCATCTCCTGTAATAGTGCTTTCCCGTGAGGGCGCCGCTTTACGAGCATCCAAGTCAACCAGATCACGTCGAAATCATTATTGAGCGGCGGTTGTACGCCCCAGGGCTCGCCTCCCTGATCGAGGCTGGGAGAGTAGGTGCCTGGGAAAAAAACCGGTTTGCCATCGAAATTAATGTGATCCGCAATCGCATAAGGAGGAACAGTTGCGCCCTTTTCCAATTTCCATTCCTGTTCGCCGTTTTGCGTTTGCAGGATCAATCGCAGGTGATCCAATCCGCACTCAGGAGACAAAAAACCGGCGGAAAAGATCATGGTAAAATCCTGAATCCATACGGCAGGGTAGGATTTCAGTCCGCCCGGTTTGACAGGATCGAAAGGAAGTTGGTTAGGTGTTGCCTGACGCAGTTCGGCGCTCATTGCCGAGTAGCGGCAGGCATTGGAGACATCTTGTACGAAGTTGGTGAAAAAGATCTCGTCTTCCGCCGACATCAACCAGGCTAGCTTGCTCACGGGATTCTCCATAACGTTTCGATCACATTCAGGGTTTGCTCGACAATTTGTTGTCCCCCCTCGGGTCCGATGGGGGTGCTTGCCGCCATGGTGCCGTAGCAGGTGTCCGAAATCGAGCGTTCGGGAGGTAAATAGGTGCCCGGTCCCGCAAGTTGTACGAGAAATGTCTGTGTGGAAAGGCTGCGGGCCTTGATGCGCTGGCCATAATCCAGATAATATTCGAAAGGATTGGTCGCGAAAGCGACGTCACCCAGGCGGACAACATGCAGTTCGGTTGATAAGGTGGGTGAGGCTTTTTGGATCGCAAAACGAGACGCGACTCCCTGACACCATTGCATGCGGTTATAGGCGTAGGTGACATCCACATACCAGCGGGGTTCCAGTTTTTTCTCCGGATGGGCTTCAAGATCGGTCAAGCACGATTCATATTTTTTGCGGAGATCGTCCGCTTCTGCGGAGGCTTCTCGCACATCATTTTCGGTCAACGCGCGACGTGATAAATGCAGCGTTTCAGCCCGATGTGCGAAAACAGGTTCCCACTGGATGTCTTTTTCAACGGCGGGCAAAATGGAGGTTATCGCGTCAGCGATTCGTGTGCCGATTTCCTGTCGTTCCGTTCGGCCTGCGAGGTGCCACATGCGTTCTTCGGCGGCCTTGTTGAGGATCACATGGGGTGACTGATCACCGGCGGCGCTGCACTGGGCCAGTACGTAAAGATCTCCGCCGAGGCGGTGCCGTAGTTCCATGCGTGTTTCATGCCAATAGTCAGCGCTCAGTTCGAACAAATGCTCCGTCATCTGCGAGGGGCATGCCACATTGACAACCATTCCTGTTAATTGGCCGAAACGGTTCCAAACAGCAAGCACGTTGACACCATGATCCTCGTGGCCTTCGATGTGGGTGAAGTTGGGGTCATTGGGATTGCCGTACATGAAACAATCGCTGTTGGCATAGCGTACATTACGATTGTAGCCCACCACGGCGTGACCGAGGCCGAAGCCGATGCCGGAGGGTTCGCGCCGGCTCCAGGCGGTGTGGATGGCGTTGACGATGTGTGGAACGGCAAAATCAAGGTATTCGCAGGGAGTCATGACGGGCAGTTTCAGTCCAAACGGTGTTGAGGTGTTGCCTCCACCAAAGGGTGTCAGTCCATCGCTTTTCCTTTTGGATGCAACTGGCTGCTCAACCGCAACATCGGGTGCGGTGTGGGTATGCGTCGCATTCAGGATGATGTTGGCGGGTTCAAATTCGGGGATGCGCTTTGTGACGCCTTCGCGAACCATGTCGCGGAGGCCATCGGGAACGTGAGCCAAATCGCAACTTACCCAGATGAGCTTCTCGTGGGTACCATTCCGTTCCGATTCCATTGCGAGGATCGTTACCGTGATAGGGTTTTGCACGCCTTCGGAAATGCGGGAGTGAAACTGACCAGCTAACAAAACCGGTTTTTCAGGGGTGATATCTGCATTCGCCCAACCTACCAGAAAACGACCATTCATTGACTTACCTTTCATTCCCTCATTGAGAATTTTAAAATTATTCCCGAAAACAATCTCACATTGGAGTTCGGAAAGGCAAATAGATACTAACGTGCCTGAAATCGTCTGAGATCCATATTACGGAAATAGCGAGTCGTGAAGCTGTGCCGGATCACCGACTGACCTATGTGATTGAAAGCATGAAACATGATGTGGTGTGCCCGTGGCATGAGGCAGAACGGGCGGCACTCGCCAATCTTTCGGTTTCGGGATTTGCATATTTGTTCTGCCGGACAATGGGGTGTCGCCGAAACGGTTTTTGGAACAGATTCGGCTGGAGTAGGCCAAGAATCTCATGCTATCCTCCGACGACAGCATCAAGACGGTCACCTACGCGGTTGGATATCCGGATCCCTTGCGTTTTTCGAATTGTTTCCGCCGTCATTTGGGGGAACTCGCCCCAGATGTTCCGGGAACGCGGTTTTCAGAGGTAAATCCTATATGCATACAACAATACAAATGAGGTTAAAGGCTCTGTCTAACCCGAAAGACGCCGAGATCCTGCAATGGTTTTTCAAAACTGGGCCGGGCGAATACGGGGAAGGTGACATGTTCATTGGGGTTCGAGTGCCAGCCATCCGTCAACTGATGAAAGAGTTTCAGGACGCTGACGAGGGGAGCGTCCTGAAGATGCTGGACTCTGCGATCCATGAGGAACGGTTGTTGGCGCTATTAATTTTGGTGCGGCAATTTGAGAAGGGGACACCGAAGGAACGGGCCCGGATCTATCGGTTTTATCTGGCCCACACTGATCGAATCAACAACTGGGACCTGGTTGATTTGTCTGCCCCGGGGATTGTCGGAGGTTATCTACTGGAGCGTTCGCGGCGCCCGCTGTATCGGTTGGTCAACGAGAAATCCCTCTGGGAACGGCGGATCGCCATACTGGCCACGTTTACTTTCATTCGGCGTAAGGAGTTTACCGACGCCCTGGCCATTGCCGATTTATTGCTTCATGACCATCACGACCTCATTCATAAGGCTGTAGGTTGGATGTTGCGGGAAGTGGGGAAGCGGGATCAGGCCATCCTGGAGGCTTTTCTGGCCACGCGTTGCAGGCAGATGCCCCGCACGATGCTGCGCTATGCCATTGAGAAATTCCCGGAAGCCAAACGGCAGCGATATCTACGTCGGGCGTGAGGGGGAGCGTTGTGAATTAGGGTTCTTATTTGCCCGTTATATCAGTTGTGCTATGATGCGCTCCGGTTTCAAGAGGTCCAAATGAGGAGACAGAATCATGAAAAATAAGTTTCTTTTTGCTGCGGTTGCTGGGGTTGCTTTACAAATGATTTCGGGGAGTTGCGGGATTGCCCAAGGTCAGGGTAGCGGTTCTCTATTGGATGGCATCATGAATTCGATGAGTTCCTCGAAAGAGAATAAATCGGATCGGGATTCCAGGGATGAGGGAAACGGGTCAGACCGGGATAGTCGCCGTGATGACAATGACCGGCATTCGAAGCGGGATTCCAACGATCCGGATATGATGGTGCGACGCGCTTATCAGGATATTCTCAACCGGGAACCCGATCAGGATGGGTTGCGTACCTATCGGAGTCGGATCATTGATGATAACTGGAGTGAAAAGGATGTGCGTAACGATTTGCGCAAAAGCCAGGAACGGGCCGGACAAAAATCGGAATCAGTCGATCAGATTATCCGCCGGGCGTATCAGGATGTCCTGCGGCGCGATCCGGATCAAGAGGGGCTTGCGACCTACCGTTCCAAAATGATGTATGAAGGATGGAGTGAACGGGATGTGCGTTCGGATCTCAAAAAAAGTTCAGAACGCCGTGAAATAGGTAATGTTTCCATTGAGCAGGCCCAACAAATGGTGCAACGCGCCTATCGCAATGTTCTGGGACGTGATGCGGATAGCGGGAGTTCCGTTTATGTTGAAAAAGTGATGCGGAACCATTGGAGTGAGAATGATGTCGCTAAAGAATTGCGGAAAAGTTCCGAGTATAAACAGAAACACAGCAAATAGCGGAGGCGCAGAGGTTCCGTTGTTGAATAGATGCCGCAGGCCTTTTCAGACTTCATTTCGTGAGCGCGCAGGCCAGGGGAATAAGCACGACGCCCATTCCCTGAATGGAACTCGCTTGAAAGAGGACCGGTAGCATGCCGATGCCGGTGGCGGTAAGCAGAATCAATAATCCTGGCCAACTGGTCGTGCACCCCACGAAAGTCAGAATTCCAAACAAGGCCGCGAGGGCCATAGGCCTTGTGCCGTGACGCGCGATCATCCCGAGTAAACTCTTGGCACAGACGGGTAGAAGAAACCATGCCGTCAGGGCGCTGAGCGTAATGACGGCGGCCATCATCCATGCCTGCGCGGGTGTTGGTTCATAGAAGGTTTGGAGCAATGCCGCACTGCTGCTACGCATCCGGGGGGCGCCGGGCAGAAAAAGCAGAATCAGGCCAGCTCCATAATATAGCATCCGGTTTATTCCTTGCGCCACGAGATGTGTTCGCGCATTGCGCGGGCCGACCAGATATTGAGTCCATAGCGCGCTCATCGAACCGGTCAGGGCCGGGATGAGAGCGGTGATCATTCCGGATAGAGTCCCGCAGGTAATGGCATGAAATAAATGAACCTCTTGATTATGGGGCACTGTAGTAACGCGGTTTACGCGAAGTTCATCGGAGTGGTGTGGGAAGATGGGCGCGCCAACATGCATTAGCAGTCCAGGTACGGTGAAGAGCCCCATGATGGCGGGAATGAAGTTCATGATGGAGGATGTCAGGGGGATTGGCGAGCGATAGAATAGCATTAGTCCGAGCAAGCCGGAGAAGAGAAGTGTGGTCAAACCGGCCAAGACAGGGGTCATGGTGTAGGTGATGTGGTCCCAGGTGGATAAGGCGGTCGGTGCAGAACGGGGCCGTTCGCCCAGGGCGAGAAAGAGGACGGCACACCAGAGCATCCATCCAAGATGGGGTGCGAGGGCATGATGCAGTGTGGCAAGAAATGGCGCGGCAAGCGGGAGGAGTGTGGCCAGTAGAAACAGGCCGATCAGACTCCCCACGCCAACGAGTTGAATGGCGTCAAGGCCATGTCCGGCCCGAACAAGCGCTTGACTGGGGGCGATCATCAGACATGACTGCTCGTCACCCGCAGAGAGAAGGATGGCGGCGATGGGACTGATCATGACCCAGGCTGTGAGCAAGCCGACAAACAGGGCTGGTACTAGAAAAGGGGCGGTATCAACCGGAAGCCAGAGAAAAATTGCGGCAAGCCAGTCGGGACCACTCACGGTGATGGGGGCGGGGTTAGTGTTGTCAGGTAAGGCAGATGACGGTACCGGTTGTTGTAATCCAGTCCGTAACCAATGATAAATACGTTCTTAATTTGAAAGCCGCGATAGTTGGCTTCAATGGGAACGGAGCGGCGGGCCGGCTTGTCCAAAAGAACGCAAGTGCGTATGTCCTTAGCCCCGCGTTCATAAAGCAGATGGCGGGTCGTATGAAGTGTAAGCCCGGTGTCTAGAATGTCGTCAATAATCAGGATCCGGTGCCCTGTGACCGGTAGCGTGAGTTCGGTGAGAACCGAAATGGATCCGCGGCTGGAAGTTTCGCTGCCATAACTGGAGAGCGTGATGAAATCCAGAACGGGCTGAGCCTTGCGGGCGGACAGGCAGCGGATAAGATCGGCGGCAAAGATAAAGCTTCCTTTCATGATGGAGATGGCGAGGAATTCCTCATGCCCATAATCCCTGGCGATTTCATCTGCCATTTCATTGATCCGTTTTTGAATTTGGTCGGCGGAATAGAGGGCGCAACTAAGATCCGGATGTGGGGGTGTTGTGGTCATGGGGGGACGCTGAGCGGATGAAGGGATTGAGCTGACTCCAAATACAAGCGATGGGGTTTCCCGGCGGCCAGATAGAGATGTCCTGTTACCTGTACCGAACGATGGGCGTCGGGGAGGTTATTCTGGACAAGCAGATTTCTGGCGGTTTCTTTTGTCGCCATTACGGTCAATTGTTCACCCGCGTCAGTCAGGTCAAAAGAAATCGATTGGGGCGCCTCTGGATTGCCGTTGATCCGGGGTTCAGCGACTACGGTTCCGGCCAGCGTGACATAGCCATGATTCATGACGGGGCGGAGCTGGGGGATGGGGAGGAGAGGGGGTGAGGACTGTTGTCTGATCAACAGAAGAGTGGCAAGGCCACCGATGCTCAGGATGATGGCCGTGAGTCGTAAAGTGCGTTGCAGGGGGCGGTGTGGCGATTCTTGGCCGCAGTAGGGGCAGTCAAGGTGAAGCCCGATATAACGCTTACAGGCCGGGCAGGCATCTTCGAAATGTGGGGAGGGGGCGGGCATTACAGATTTCCCACAATGGCCTGAAGGACGTTCTGGTTAGTAATCAGTCCGATCACTTCTGACTGCGTGTTCACGACCAGGCACATCGATTGTTTAGACAGGCGGAGCTTGGCAAAGGCTTCCATAAGGGGTGTATTTTCCTGAATGAAGAGGGCTGGGCGGATATAGGGTTTGATGCTTCCGTTTATGCAGTCCTCACAGCCGGCCATGACATCGAAAAAATTGATGGTGCCGTTAATTGTTTTGCCATCCTCCTCGCAAACAGGGAGGCGGGTATGGGTAGATTCACGCACCTTGGTCATGAGCACGGTCATATCAGCGGCGGCGGGGAGGATGGCCATATTTTCGCGTGGGGTCATGATATGGCGAGCGGTTTTGGCGGAAAGCTCAAGAACACGGCGGATCATGATGCGCTGGCGAGGGGAAAGGGCGCCATGATCGGCGCTTTCCTGGGCCAGGAGGTCGATTTCGTCCTTGGTAGCGACGAGCGCCCGCGTGGCTTTGGGGGCGGTTGCGGAAGGAATGATCCAGTTGGTGATCCAGTTCATGGTATTGATCAACGGGCGCAAGATCAGTGAGCTCCAGCGCAGGGGATTGGCGAAAGGACGGCACCGTTCCAGAGGGTGGCTTTGGAACCAGGCTTTTGGCAGGTAGGCGGCGCAAACGAGAACGATGAGTGAAGTGGCAATGGCGTTTAATGTTTGGAACCAGGGGTGCATCTGGGCTGTCCAGTTGGCCGAGATGACCGAGGCGATGACGATGCAGATATTGGTGCCGACCAGTGTGGTGCCCAGCAGGCGGTCCGGTTGCTGGAGGAAATTCTGAAGGATCCGGGCGGCCCGGTCCCCGGTTTCTGCCAGATGGCGCAACCGCATGCGATTCAGTGAGATCACGCCGGTTTCCATGCCATCAAAGAACCCGGCGCCTAGCAGGCAGAGCAGAATGAGAATGAGATCGGAAAGCATCATACCCGCACCGCCTCTTCCTGTTCAGATTCTGATAGTTCCGGGATTTTCTCAATGAGGACACGCGTGATACGATGTTTGCGCATTTGCAGAACGGTGGCCCGGCACTGTTGCGCTGTGATGATGTCGCCTGTTTTGGGGAAGCGGCGGGCATGGGCTGTGACCCAGCCGGCAATACGATCGGCACCATCCACATCAAGGGCGAGATTCAATTCGAAATTTACTTCCTCGAGACTCGTGCCACCGGCAACCTGCCAGCGATTTTCGCCGACGGGTTCAATATGGGGGCTTTGTCCATCCGGTTGTTCGCTGGAGAATTCGGCGATTTCATCAAGGATATCGCCAATGGTAATCAGGCCGGCGGTGCCGCCGTATTCGTCAATCACGATGGCGAGGCGGCGTGATTGCTGCTGGAACATGGTCAGGAGGGTGTCGAGCGGGGCGGTATCCGGCACGTAAAAATGTGGGTGTAGCGCGGCGGAAATGTCTTTTTGGGGATCCATCAGATACCCGGCGACATCCAGGAAGCCTTTCACATGGTCGAGATCCCCGATGCAGACCGGCAGAAACCGAAAGCGGGCTTTGCGGCAGATATTGGCAAAGTCGACAGGGTCATCTTCGATATCCAGACTGATCAGATCAACGCGCGGGGTCATGACATCCTTGGCTTGGAGTTTTTCAAGGCGGATAATGCCGTCCACCATGGCGCGTTCTTCTTTGTTGATGACGCCTTCTTCGTGGCCGACATCGACAACGGTGAGGAGTTCGGCTTTGGTGAGGGCGGCGGAACGACGTGGGGTGAAGTGGGATCGAAAGGAGTGGGTGATTTTTTCCAGCAGGATATGGAGAGGGGCGCAGATTTTGATGAGGAAAATCAGGGCGGGCAGATAGAGCATGGCTAATGAATCCGGTTTGCGCAGGCCCAGGCGTTTGGGGGCCAATTCGCCAAAGATGATTAAAAGCAGGGTCACCGCCGGGATAGCCACCAGTTCGCCATGATGAGGGACGAGTTGTTCCGCCAGAATAAATCCGAGGTTGGCGGCAGCGACGTTGACGATGGTGTTGCCGATCAGGATACTGGCAAGCAAGTCGGTGGGGGCGGCAAGCAGTTCCTCCAGTTGTTTAGTGGCTTTGGGGTGATACCGGCGGAGCCGGTGGATTTGCATGGGGGAAAGGGAAAACAGAGCCGTTTCCGCGCTCGAAAAGAACGCAGACAGTAGCAAAAGCACTCCTAAGCCAGTGTATTCCCCTATAATTAGCCCACTCATAACAGTTTCCTTAACACCCTCGGAGAATAATGAAAGGGGCAGGAATTGGCAAGGCTGGCTATGCCGACAGAATGCGATTGCACCATTTTGCAATCGCGCAGAATTTGGAAAACAGGAGTCAGTTGGGATGCGGGAAGGTGACACCGCATAACCAGCAATGTGTTAATTTCGAAGCGACGCGAGGGGCGCATATCTCGCTTGTGACAGCAGCAGGAATGGAGCCCTACAAGAAGACAATTGAGGTCACGGGTGCCGGCAAGAACTGGCAGGCGTTCTTCATTGAGCTGAAGTCCAGCGACACTGAATGTCGAACAAAAAATACCACCGGACCTTGAACCTGCAGTGGATTCAAGGTCCGGTGTGCCCCTAAACATCCCCGGTCCCGACTTCGGCGGGCCGTGATGTCCACGGATTACATGCGTGTGAGGGTGGCCGGATTGTGTTTGTAAGGATCGTGCCAATGCTCGATGAAATCCAGTTGCAGCGTCTTGCTGTCATCGCTGACTGTACCTTGGATCTCAAGATCCCCGACACCGGGATTCGTACCTGTTCCGGTGACAGTGTTACCGGATTGCGAGTAGCTTCCGCCCAGGTGTCGTTCGGTGAGCGCGGAGTCGTTGAACTCGGCCCACGTACCGTCAGCATAGAAAACAGTCCTGCCATCGCCGTCACCTGCCCATGTTCCCACTACACTATTGCCGCTCGAACCGCCACCGTCATCACAGCCTGATACAAACGATAGACCGACCAGACCCAACACAACGATTCCAATTGCACAAAACCACGTCGTCAATCTCTTCACCTGTTACTCCTTTAGTTATTACGTTAAAACCATGCAATAGATACTATTTTTACGTTATTATTCAAGAAAAATTAAATAAGAAATGGCATATTTTTTTACATGCCCATAAATCATAGTGGTTTTTATCGTATTTTGGCCGTTCTGCCGCCAATGGGGATGGACTCATTGGCTCTGGAAGTGTGCATCATGGAACGGCTGGATTTTGTGGACCGTCCGGGGAAAAAGATTAGCTGCTATTTTCTGTTGCTCCCTGTAAATTGCGGTCATACTATCACCCGCATTATTAACACTGAATGTTGCGGACACGCTTATTTTGAACACAGATTGCCGAACATTGATGACTGAATGCTGCCAGCCCCGGGTCTGCCTGCTTACCGACTCCTATTATCCTGTGGTGGGTGGAGGGGAGGCGCATGCCCGTTTGCTGTGTGGCGAATTCCTTAAGCTTGGGGTACCGGTTTTCGTGCTGACTGGTCATAAGGTGTTCGCCTCGCCCGCCTTTGAAACCGTGGACGGCATTGCGGTGCATCGTGCTCCTCCCGCCGGCTACCCGCGGTTGGGTAAATACCTGATGCTGGGCTCGAGTTTTTGGCGCCTGATCCGGATGCGGCGGGATTATGATGTGATTTATGTTTGCGGCATCAGGACATTAGGCTTAATCGCCGTCCTTGCGGCGAGTTTGCTTGGAAAAGCGTGTGTGTTGAGATCAGAGTCCCGTGGTGAAGTGTCGGGCGGCTTCATCTGGGAGAAGACCGATGGGCGCGTGAATCCTTTGCTAAAACTTATGTTGATTGGCCCAATCATGTTTCGGAATATTGTCCTGAAGAGAGCGGATGCCTTCCTGAGTATCGCCACTGTCATTCGCGCCGAGTATGAGGCCTGTGGCGTTCCTTTGAAAAAGATCGAGGACATTCCTAACGGCATTGATGTCACGCGGTTCAGTCCGGTGTCTCCCGAGGCCAAGGTGGCGCTTCGCCGGAAACTGGGATTGCCGGACGGGCGTCTGTTCGCCTACACCGGCAAGCTGAATCGAGGTAAAGGCTTGGAATTTCTGACGCGGGTTTGGAAAGACTGGAGCAAACAACATCCCGACTTCCGGCTTCTGCTGATCGGATCAGGTGCCATGCAGTTTTTGTCATGTGAAGACGCGTTGCGGGAATTTGTGAAAAAGAACGCGATGGAGTCCGCTGTTATTTTTGCAGGGAGTGTCCGTAATGTTCAGGAATATCTGCAGGCCTCCGACTACTTCCTATTTCCTTCTGAAAGCGAAGCACTGCCTTTGGCCTTACTGGAGGCCCTGGCCGTTGGTCTACCCACCGTGGCCTCCGATATCGGCGGGTGTCGTGATATCATCACGGATGGACGTAACGGGCGCTTAGCGCGCCCGAATCACGAATCTGTATGGGTGGCCGGATTGCAGGCGTTGGTGAACGATCCGGCTAGGGCGGCGGGTTGGGGGCGGGCGGGACGAGAGACGGTTGTGAAGACCTTTAGTATTGCCCATGTGGCCGAGGAGCATGTGCGGCTGTTTCGTGCCGTTAGCGGGAAGGTGGCTGCCTGTGAGTGAGTCGGCGGACCTTCATACCCCGCCATCCACGGGACGGTTGTTGAAATTCACTGGCTGGAATCTTTTCGGATTATGCGCACCCATGGCGGTAGCCTTCTTCGCCCTGCCGCCGTTGCGTGGCCGGATGGGCGAAGACATTTATGGCGCCTTCATGTTTCTCCTGACGGTGATCAACTATCTTTCCATTCTTGATTTGGGACTTGGCCGGGCGGTGACGCAGTCTATGTCCGCTCGGATCGCGAACCGTAAGACAGAAGAACTGCCTGCCATTTTTTGGACGGCCTTGGGAATGATGCTGGCTTTTGCCCTGATGGGTATGGCTGTATTTTTCCCGCTGATTCCCTCCATTGTCTGTAAATGGAGCCGAATTCCGCCGGGGTTGCAAGTGGATGCGGCCAATACGTTATTTGCCGCCGGGCTGGGTACGCCGTTTTTGGTTCTGGCGGCCTGTCTGGTGGGAGTGCTGGAAGCACACCAGAAATTCAAACGGATCAACATCATCCGGTTGCCCATGCAGACCTACACGTTTCTTGGCCCCCTGGCGGTGGCGTTGGTGTCCCACAGCCTGTTGGCGCCAGTGGTGGCTTTATTGGCAGGGAAAGCGGTGGAGTGCGTCGTCTATTTTGTAGCCTGTTTATGGGATGTGCCCGTTTTGCGGCGGGGTGTTTGTTTTCAGCGGAAACTGGTAAGCCAGCTATTTGTGTTGGGGGGCTGGATGTCGGTGTCCAGCATTGCGATGCTGGTGTTGAATCAGATCAATAGCGCGCTGATGTTTGCGCTGCTGCCGGTGGCGATGGTGGGGTTCTATGCCACGATCGCCGAAATGGTGATCCGGTTATTGATTTTCCCGCGGGCCTGGGTTTCCGTGTTGTTCCCTTCCTTTTCCGCCCAGCATGCGCTGGAGGCCGGGTCTATCGCCAGCCTGTATGCCAGGGGGGTGAAGAGTCTGCTGATCTTTTCGTTCCCGGTGATGCTGGTGCTCTTCACTTTTGCCGGTGAAGCTTTGACTCTCTGGCAGGATGCTAAATTCTCGGCGGAAAGCGCCGGAGTGATGCGCTGGTTGACGGCGGGTATCTTTGTTTACAGCCTTTCCTTTGTGCCGTTTTCCCTGCTGCAGGGAGTCGGGCGTCCGGATGTCAGCGCCAAGTTACATCTGGTTGAAATCCCTTTCACCATGGTGCTGGCTTGGATTCTGATGAAGCATTTTGGGATGCAGGGCGCGGGGGTGGCGTGGTTCATCCGTTGCGTATTGGAGACCGGGGTTATGGCGCTCCTGGCGAACCGGTACGCGCGGGGCTCAGGGCGTGCCATCCGGCGCTCTGCGGGAGTGACGGCATTGGCCTTATTGTTCATGGTGGCGATGGCTGGGACTCCGGTGTTGGGGATACGTCTGGCTCTCTACCCCTTGGAGGTTGCGGTTTTTCTGCTTTTGAGTTGGCGTTGGCTGCTCACGACCGATGAGCGCTTGGCCATGACGGCGATGGTGGGAAAAATAAGGAATTCAGGAGCCAGAATTCAGAAATCAGCATGAGATGAAGCCATTCCGATTCATACTGATCTCCATGCTGATCTCGCTGTCGGTGTCCTTGTTGGTAACCTGGCCGCTGGGTGCCGAGTTTCACGCGGGGATTCCCTCATCCAACCGGCCGGAGGCTGGTGGGGCGCGCTATATGATGCCGGGCGATCACCTTCAGTTCCTCTATCAGCTTTGGATGCTGGCCGATTCCTTTACGGGTGAAACCCCGCTTTTTTATCATGTTTATGAGTTTAATCAGGGGAACGATCAGGCGCTTTACAATCCCGGCAGTTATTATTTCCCATTTGGGCTTTTGTATGTCGCAGGGTACGCGCTGGGCGGCCGTGTGGTGGGGTGGAATTTCATGCTGGGCGTGACCGTCTGGCTGATCTATCTATCGACCTGGCTTTTGTTGATACGGTTTGCGCGCTCCATCCTGACGGCTGCTGTGGCGGCACTGCCCTCCATTTTGCTGCCCTATTTCTATGTATCATTGCTGGGTGGCAGCCCTACGGGTATGGGAATGCTTTGGGTACCCCTGATTTTTTTGGGCGTGGATGTAGCGATTCGGGACCGGAAGCTGTGGGGCGGGATTCTGGCTGGGTTCCTGCTGTTGATCTGCTCCTGGGTGGATCTCCACGTTTTCTTTTTTATCTTCCTGGCGATGCCTATATGGGCATTCATGTGCTTAGCTTTCAGTGCAGGCGCGTGCATCGACCCTTTACGACTTTCGCGAGCTTCTGTTCAAACTCTTTTGCCGCCCGGGGAAGAAGGAATTTTAAACAGAAGGTCACAAAGCACGCCAAGGTTTTTAGTCTTGTTGCCGATCTTCATCGGCATGATCGGGGCGTATCTGCAAACCAGTCTCATCAAGGCTTCATTGGCTGATACCCTGCAGTCCAAGGGGCGCACAATCAGTGAATCGCTGGGCTATGCGCTTCATGCCAACGGTTGGTTTAATGTAGCGCGGGATAATCGGGATAACATTATTTACATCGGTGTTTTTGCCGGCGCGGTTCTGTTGCTGGGATGGGTATTATTGGGGGCTGCTGTGTGGCGCGCCAAGCCGGGCGCCAAAATCCGGTTCTGGTTGTTGGCAATGGTATTGGGAGCCATGGGGGGCATTGCCGTTCTTGCCCTTGGCCCCAATACCCCGTTTGATCATGAGCATCGTTTATGGCAAGCCCTGCGGGCGATGATTCCGCCTTACCGGATGATTCGGCAGCCTGCGAAGATCTATTGCCTTCTTGCCCCCTTCTTGGGGATTGCCCTGACGATGGCGATTGATCAGCTGAATGACTTGGTCAAGAAGCGGGCTTGGGTATTGCTTCTGACGGTGGTCATGGTGGCCGGTTTTCTGGTCGATTATGGGCGCCGTTTAGACCCGACCATCTGTCTGCTGGATTATGAGCAGAGAGGCTATCAAGCGGTGGCGGAGGATGCGGCCAAAAGTGGACGCGAGAACCGGGCGCTGGCGATTCCCTTGTGGCCTGGTGATTCGCACTGGAACTCCATTACGGAATATTATTCCACCCTTTACCGGACCAAGATGGTTAATGGTTATTCACCTTCGGTATCCCGTCAGTATTTCACCAATGTGTTCCTCCGGTTCGAAGCGATCAATATGGGTGTGATCACGGACGATATGCTGGATGGTCTGCTTGCCATGAAGGTGGGCTATCTAATCCTGCACGAGGATGCTTTCCCGCAAAAGGTCAGTCCCTTCCCGGTTTCGCAAACGCTCGGTGAACTGCGTCGCCATCCCCGTCTTCAGTTTCTGGCGAAAGACAAGGCGGTATGGGCATTCAAAATTCTGGCGCGGGGCGAGTGTGTGATCGCCCCCGTGGTGTGTTCTCCGGCGCCACTATTAACCGGCTGGCAGTGGGATGCCTGTGATGTGGCGGGGGGCACGGCCTCGGTGGTCAAGGACGGTTCCAATACCTTCATGAGACTGGTGGCACCCGAGGGTCGGATTCAATTGGATCCCCGAACCGTATATCCGCTGAAGAGGTTGCGCTATGTGGTTTCTGTCCGGGGGAATGGTGAGTTTGCCGGATCCTGCGGCAGCGGCTTGGGCGGAGACTCTTTCACGATGAAGGTGGCCTCCGCTGAAGAATGGGTTTGGCTGGAGATTCCCGTGCCGACGCTACCGTCCGGACAACAGACTTTCCTGGCACCCGCCATGACGAATGTGGCCGGGAGCCTGGATGTTAGTATGATCACGCTACTGGGCGGGGACTGGAAATGGCTGAAGCCAGGGGAGAGTCTTACAATTCCCGCGAAGGCCTGCTTTTATTCCGCCTATTCAGACCCTGTCCGTGAAATGATCCAGTTGGATGCGGATCGGGTACAGGCGGGGGTGGTATTTTTTGCGCCCATTGTTCCGGTTCTGCCGGGGCGTTATCAGATAACGCTGGAGAGCCAGGCGGCAGGCGGGGCTGGGATGATCGTGGGGACGTGGTCGGCCATGCGGTCGGATGGCCAGGGGCGGGTCTCCACTTCGGTCACGGCTGGCACAGCGGCGACTTTGGACTACCGTCTGGAAAGTCCGCGACCTTTACGATTGGAGTTTGATTACAATCGGAAGGCGGGTATGCGCATTGCGGCGGTGACGTTGACGCGAAAGGAATGAGTTTATGACAACTACCGAGACGAGGCGATTAGGATTACTGCTTTTCTATGGGTATGTTCTGGGATTAGCTTTTTTGGCCTTTCAGATCATGCAGCCTTTTTTGATGCCGCTGGCCTGGGCCGGGATACTGACGCTCTGTTTATGGCCATTGCGCCACAAGCTGACGTCGCGTTTGGGAAAAAATGGGGCGGCCCTTGTGATCACCCTGCTGGCGGTGGTTGTGATGATCGGACCCGCCTTATGGATTGGTTATTCTCTTGTCACGCAGGCCTCTCAGGTTCCTGCGGGATGGTGACCGGGCTTCTGTATTTGTCCGCCACTTTCTTCCGTTCAGTGAAGATCAGCAATCCCGACTGATTAAACAGACCAGCGGCCTGATCTATTCGGGGCTTACGGCCACCTTGGTGATCGCCTGTGCGCAAGGTTGTCTGGGGGGGGTATCTTTGCCATCCTCGGGCTCCCGGCGCCGGTTTTCTGGGGTAGGGGTGATTGGTATGCTGGATAATATTCTCAGGCCGGTCCTGTTGCGGGGGAAAGTGGCGATGAATGGCTTGCTGCTGTTCCTGAGTATTTTGGGTGGACTGGCGTCATTTGGATTTATCGGTTTGATCCTGGGGCCGGTCGTGATGGCCGCGGCGGTTAGTTTGATGGGGATGTTGAAAACGGGAAAACGAAAACTTCGCGTGAGTAATAAGGAGCTAAACGATGGACATGGTAATTGATTCTTTGGGGGAGGCACGGGTTCCCTCTCCTTTGCAACGGACCGTCAATGAGAAGATCCGGATTCCCTATCACATTTCGCATCCCTTGGGCGAGAAGGCGGCCGAGGAAATCACCTTTGAGGTGGCCGGGCCGAGAGAAAAAATATTCTTCCACAAAAATGAAGTGAAAGCCGGCATTGTAACTTGTGGGGGTTTGTGTCCCGGGCTCAACAATGTCATTCGTTCCATTTATTATGAATTAGCGCATGCCTATGGGATCCAGGAGGTCTATGGGTTCCTCTACGGTTATCAAGGATTGGACCCTGTGCGGGGGGGGGAACCATTGCGGTTGACCGCCGAGTTTGTGGATCCGATTCATCGGCGGGGTGGCACGGTGCTGGGAACTTCACGCGGGCCGGTGGATCCGGCCATTGCCATCGAGAATCTGATGCAACGCGGCATCAATATGTTGTTTTGTGTGGGTGGGGACGGTACGCAGCGGGGGGCCAATGCGTTGCATCATGAAGCGGAGCGGCGTGGTTATCCGTTAGCGGTGGTGGGAATTCCAAAGACCATTGACAACGATGTCGGGTATGTGGCCCGTACCTTTGGTTATCTGACTGCGGTGGAGGAAGTGCGCGAAATTCTGGACTGTGCCCATCAAGAGGCACGGAGCGTTTTTAATGGCATCAGTTTGGTGAAGGTGATGGGGCGTCAGGCCGGCTTTATTGCGGCGGGGGCGACCATTGCCAGCCAGGATGTTAATTTTACGCTGATCCCGGAAGTTCCCTTTGCCTTGGAGGGACCGGGTGGATTTCTGGAAGCGTTGAAGACGCGCATGCTCAGGCGGGCCCATGCGGTGATTGTTGTGGCCGAAGGGGCCGGGCAGGAGTGGACGCAGAGCAATGGTGCGCAGGATGCCTCGGGCAATGTTAAGCTTGGGGATATCGGGGTATTCCTCAGGGAGCAAATTGAAACCTGTTTCAAAAAGGCCGGTATTCCCATGGTGTTCCGGTATTTCGATCCCAGTTATGTCATCCGCAGTAAGCCGGCCAATCCGGAGGACTCGATCCTCTGTGATTTATATGCGCGCAATGCCGTGCATGCCGCGATGGCGGGGAAAACCGGACTCGTGATCGGATATCTTCATGATACGTATATTCACGTGCCGGTTGAGACGAGTGTGGCGGAGAAAAAACGTTTGGATCCCGCCGGAGGTTGGTGGCACGCGGTTTTGGCGGCCACCGGCCAGCCCGCAAGGTTCGTTTAAGCTCCGTTGGCGGTATCAGCAAAACCCTGATGGTGAATCAGGGTTTTGCTAATTGCGGGAATTCATTTTTTTTGCAATGATCTCTTCAGTCAACGAGCGAGGTGGTGCGTATCTTCATTGATGCCGGACCCCCCTCTGGTAGATGTCTCGCAGCTGTTCCTCCGCAAGCAATAGCCTGAGCATCCCACCACTTCCTCGTTGACTTTTTTATTTCCAGTAATCCTTACTGATTACTCAGGCTGAATGCTCATCCCTTTTTCAATCTTATCGCCGTTGGCGATCGCTTCGCAGATGGAGATTTTTTCCTTAACTGTGATGGTTTTAATGGTTGCTACCTTGGTGACAGAACTGTCCAGAACCTCGCCGCTATCGGGATCGGTGGTGGTTTCAAGCTGTCCCACGATGAAGCTCTGGCCGATGGCTACCCCCTCGCGGGAGCCCCGGTTAATAATGATTTTGCCTTTATTGGCGGAAACCACGGAGCCTTCCCATGGGATTTTGTCGAGTTGTTTGACGAGAAATTCGACAGCCTGACCCACGGCATCCTCACACGCTTTGCCGACATTATCTTTTTTGAAGCCGTCAAAGTCCCCGCCGAGCCCGCCCAGGGCGGAACCGGAGTAACCGACGCTCAAGCCCTTGCGCCCTGCCTTGCCAATCACTTTGGTGGATGCCTTCACCTGACCCGTTTGTGAATCCACAATATAAATTGTAGCGTTAATTTCGGCAGTGTCCGTGGATCCACCCAAACTGATGCCTTTGAAACTCAGGCCGCCGCCCCCGCCGGTAGTGGAGTTCTGGACGTGGGTGATTTCCCCCTTGACGAGTAATTGGGCGGGCGTCATCTGTTCCGTTTTGGGCGCCTTTTTACCACCTGCCTCGCGTCCCGATGCGGCCAGATCCTGCTCCTGCATGGCTTCGCCGCGCATGTCTTTCTCGCCCAGCACAATAAATTTACCGGAGCCTTGAAGGGCGTCCGTCATCACCGAGCCCCAGGCATCCCCGATATCCCATTGGCCGGACCAATTTGCTTTGTTTTCAAATTTTACGACGGTAATAGAGTAACGTAACCCGCCTTTGGCGTCATCGCCAGCGAAGGCGCAACTTGAGAATGCAACAGCCAAAATTGATGTCCATGTGATGATCGCTCGCTTCATAAATTTCCTCCTTTTGTTTTGGTGACAACAGCACTACCTGAAAAATACTAAAACATTAAGGAGAGGCGGTGTCAAGGGGCTCGGGAAGGTGGGCAAAGTGGTGCGGGCGTTCCTCCCGAAAGCGGGGCTGTTGGGAGAGACTTGGTAAGGCCGAGACGTTCTGTGACGGCCTTGATGCTTCCCATTTCCATGATTTCATCGGCGAGTTGGCAGGTTTCGGTAAAGCAGAGGTTGTTGATAAAAGCCTGCACTCCCGGAATCCGGCGTGGATCCATGCTGAACGTTCTGAGTCCAAGTCCAATCAAGATGGGGAGAACGTTTTGATCCGTGGCCATGTCGCCACAGAGGGAAACCGGTTTTCCATGGGCGCGGGCGCCATTGATTACTCTCATGATCGAACGAAGGACGGCGGGGTGATGGGAGACATAGAGATCGGCAATGCGTTCATTGGTGCGATCCACGGCGAGGGTGTATTGGATCAGATCGTTGCTGCCGATGCAGAGAAAATCGGCTTCACGTGCCAGATCGCCGGCCAGTTCAACTGCCGAGGGCACTTCAATCATCACACCGAGTCGCGGGTGTTCGTTGCAGGGTGTGTTTTCTGCTTTTAAAAGCTGAATACATTCTTCCGTAATGGTGCGGGCATTTCGGAAATCGTCCAGTGAGGCAATCAGGGGGAACATGATATTCAGGGGGCGGTTGGCGCCTGCGTGAAGCATGGCGCGCAACTGTTGCATGAACATGTCCTTGTTCCGGAGAGAAAACCGGATGGCACGCAAGCCAAGGGCCGGGTTAGTCTCGTTGGTGCCGGCATAGTAGGTCATCAACTTGTCGCCACCGACATCGAGTGTTCGGAGGATGACCTCCTGCTCGGGCATGGATTCGATGATGCGACGATAGACCCGGTATTGTTCTTCTTCCGTAGGGACATCATTACGGATAATAAACGGGAATTCGCTCCGATAGAGCCCGATGCCTTCCGCCTTCATCCGCTGGGCGGTGGGGAGTTCACTTAAGAGATTGATGTTGGCCATCAGGCGGATTCGGCGTCCATCGCGTGTTGAGGTTGTGGGTTGGGTGGGTAATTCGGTGGTTGTGTCCTTGCGGCTTTCCAGCAGGGTGCGGTAGTGCTCCAGGATTTCCGGTGAAGGATTGATCATGATATTTCCCTGATCGGCATCCAGGATGATGGTGGTGTCGGCGCCGCGTTCGGTCTCTGCCAGCGGGGGCTCCTTGAGAATCACCATGGGGATGCGGAGGGTACGTGCTAAGACGGAGACGTGAGCGGTGACTCCGCCGCCAATGAGGATGATGCCTTCGGCCCGCTGGGCGGAAAGCTTCAACAGGTCGGAGGGTAAGAGATTGCCTGCCAGCGCAATTTGTCCGTGATAATCCACGGGTGCAGAAGTACGCATCCGTAGATTGGACATCAGCCGTATGCTGACGTCTCGGACGTCGTGTACCTTTTCCTGGAGGGAGAGGCTGGTGCTGTTTTCGAACAGCCGTAGATAATTATCTACCACTTCCCGAATGGCCTGTTCCGGGGCTTTGCCTTGGCGGATGTTTTTCAGCATAACGCCGGAAAACTCTTCGTCTTTCAAGATCAAGATATGGGCGTCAAAGATTAAGGAGGCGATATCAGCCATACGTTCACTGAGTTGGCGTTGTAATTGGGCAAGCTGTTCCTCGGTTTGCCGGATTGCCCGGAGAAAATCTGCTTCGGTCAGCGGTTCCGTTGAATCGCTGGGGGCAGGCTCCCATTCGTGATCGGTACCGGATAATTTCAGGGCGTGTCCGATAGCGATGCCTTCGCAAGCGGATACGCCACGCACAAAACGTACCGAGCCAGCCTGGATTCCCTGCGTTTCAGCGCTGGGTTTGGCGCCTTTGTTCTGATCATGCAGGCTCATGAGCATTTTGGCGTTTTCAATGGTACTGGCCAACTGGGCGGCAATGGCTCGGAAGGCCTTGACATCGTTATCGGTGAAATAGTTTGGCTGGGGATCCTGAACGACGAGGACACCCACTTTCCGGTTGCCATGCAGAATGGGAACTGCCAGGAACGCCTGATATTGTTCCTCGTGGAGATTGGGGATGTACTTGTAGTTCGGATTCTGGGAAACCCGCCCTTCCCGGATGGCACGTAATTCCTGCATGGCCAGGCCGGTAATCCCCTCTCCCAACTTGATGTGGAGTTTGCCGATGAAGTCCTGGTTAAGTCCCTGGTTGGCGGTCAGGATCAGTTCCTTGCTGTCTTCATCGTAAAGATACACCGAGCAGGCTGCCGCCTTCATGTGGTAAGCGACGAGGCTGACCACTTTTTGCAGGAAGCCGGTGAGTCCGGCCTGACTTTCGAACAGGCTGGTCAACTCTCCCACGTTGCAAATCAATTCCACTGTATCTTTTTGTGCCATAACCGATCCTCTGTAAGGACATTAATCCGTGTCCTTGCTACTGTCAAGGCGGGTAGGACTGTTGATAAGCAACTTCTAAAATGACGTGATCGGGGTGCCGTGTCTCAGGAGTGCCGGCGAGTTGCATCAGGTGGTTGACCAGAACCGTCATGCGCGTGCAGCTCTCTGCAATTATACTCAGCAATTCACCCTGGGTATCGGTGAGGGGACCGGTATGGAGGCTTCGGATCATCGCGACGGTTCCCGTGATAATAGTTAAGGGTTGCATGATTTCCTGGGCAATTTCTGCCAGTATTTCCAGAAGCTCACGTCGGGATAGAACGGGATTGGTCTGCTCGTTCGTAAGCATGGAGCGCAGGGTCTCAATTTTCTTGTCGGTCATTTCCGTCAGGGAGGCGAGATGTTCTCCGGTTTCGGTAATGAGGGTTTGGACTTCCGCTGCAGATCCGGTGGCGGGCGGGTTCTGGATCGTTTCTCCGATGCGGGCTAGGAGGAGGGTCAGCACTTTGATTTCATTGACCCCATCTCCTGATCTGCTCCCCGTGCCATGGCCTGCTGGTTCTGGGTGAGAGGGCGGAGGGGCGAACGCGATGGTGAGTTCCTGCCAACCCTCCGGAGTGAGCCCCTGATCCATCAGATGTTCACGCAACTCTTCCCGTTGCTCCGGATCCTCTGAGGTCCGTTCGAGTAGATGACTCAGTTTTGCGTTGGATTTTTCAGCGAGACGCCGGTTTTTCATGTATTTGCTGGCAATGGCATCCAGATCCAGATCTTCAACGAGTTCATCCATCATGGCCTCGGTGGCATGGATGGCATGGTCACCAGCCAGATCTTTAAGACGCTCCAGCAGCGCTTTCTCCAGCATGAGCAGAGAGTGCTTGATGTGCTTGCGGCCCTTCTGGGTTTTGGCGGCAGAGTCGTTGATAATGGGCTGTACCACTTTTTGTATACATCCCACAATGAGATCCGTGAGGGATTCCCCATTGGCGAGATTAGCCTGACTGGCGCGGATTTCGATGATACGCAGAACTAATTCAGCAAGTTTTTCAGTGTCGGATGCGAGATGGCGGATATCCTCAGCGGAACGGTTAGTGTCGGCCTGCGCATCGCTCTTGAGAAATGCCATGATGTTATCCAGGTCAGGTTGCGAGGAAACGGACTCTGGGCCGGGCGTTTTCGGGAGAGGGGGAGTGGCAGAGGGGGAGCCTTCCACCGACTCATCATCGGAAACACGGCGATATGAAAAGGATTTGGCTTCAATATGTTTGAGCCCAAAGCCCTGCATTATTTTTGTGGCATTTTGGGTGGGATCCAATTTTGAGGGAGGGGTAAGGAAAAGAGTGAAGAGAGCCATGCATTCATCCCTGGAGAATCCCGATTCAATGGTGAAGCTAAAAAGATTCAAATTGATCAGCCGGGTGGTAAAACTTGTCGACAGCGGACTGCTGGTGGTGGATTCCCCGTTAACGAGCAGTGTGCCCTCTGCGATACTGAAGTGGATGTGATGGTAAAATTCAATAAATTTACTGATGACGGTATAGCAGATCTCAAGCGAGGACCGGGCTACTTTATGGGTGACCCCGTAAAGTAGCGTTGTATTCAGGGTCTGGCCCATAATTTGGATGAGGTCGGTGATGTCCTTCTCCAAATCCCGCTGTAGGGCAGCGGATTCTGATGACGGGGTTTCCATGGGTACCAGTGTATTTGCTAAAGGACCGTTTTTCAATCTGGAAAGAGCGATTCAATTGCGCAGATGTGCGACCGAACTTCTTTTTTAGGCTTAGTTTGAGAGGAGGCGAAAATAATCGTTTGATCATGGATGGCTTGACGATCAGTGCCTTTCGGGCCTTAGGAATTTTTCCAGGCCAATGCGCCGGTGGGGCATGCTTGAACGCATTTCTCGGCCGATGAGCCTAAGGCGGCCTCAAGGGTGTCACCGAATGGGACGCCAACAGTAGAATCAAATCCCCGCTTCAGAAAAGTGAGGCCGGGCTTCTCTCCTGCATCTGTGGTGATTCTTACGCAGCGGCCGCATTTTATGCATTTCCCCGGTTCGAAAATGACTTTGGGATGAGTGATATTGCGTTCTATGGGCTTCCTGCCTTCCGCCGGAATGGGCATGGGGCCGGACTTGAAAAACTCCATGTAATCTCGGAGCTTACAAGCTTCTGCTTTACGACAGTCACAGTGCATACAGCGTCTGCTTTCCCGGATCGCTTCATCTCGCGTGAATCCCGCATTCGTCCCGGCGCTGGGGTGAAGGCGTGGAGCCGGATCAGCTTCCTTCAGGAGTTCCTGGTGCTCCCCATCCGTCATTCTGCCCAACCGCGACTCGAAGCGTTGAATGGATCCTGTCACGGGGAGCCCCTTCAATAATTGATCAATCGAGAGGGCGATGGCTTTGCCATGGGCCACCGCTCTGACGGTCAGATGCCCGGCCTGAACCACTTCGCCGCCAGCGAAAATTTGTTCATCAGAAGTTTGAAAGGTATGTCCGTCGACTTTAATGCCACGGCTATTTGTTTCCATTCCTAGTACCCGCAAAGTTTCAGGAGGGGTTTTACCGATTGCAAGGACGACGGCATCATAAATAGCCTTCAAATTCTGTAGAGTCATGTCGGTGCCGATATGGGTACTCATGCGGAAGTGGATTCCCAGTTGATGGAGCCGTTGAATTTCTTTATCCAAAACAGTGGCGGGGAGCACCGTGTCGGATACCCCGTAGCGGAGTTGACCGCCCGGTTGGGGATGGTCATCAAAAATCGTGCAGTCATGTCCCGTCTGTGCCAGGTAGAAGGCGGTGGCGAGACCGGTAGGGCCTGCGCCGATGATGGCCACATGTTTTGTGGTGGCGGGGGCGGCTTGTAGTGGAGGGCCGGGTATTTCATCCGCCGCAAAACGTTCCAGCAGACAAATCGAGAGTGGCGCATCGATGTGGTGGCGGCGGCAGGCTTTCTCGCAAGGGGCAGGACAGATGCGGCCCAGTACGGCGGGGAGGGCGATGGTGTCATAAAGGGTGGCCAGCGCCTTGTTGGTTTGCCCTGCCGCGATCTGTCGGATCATGAGAGGGATCTTCAAATGAGCGGGACAGGTGGTCGTACAAGGAGCCTCACAATCGCCCGCATGTTCGCTCATGAGTAAATTCAGGGAGCCCTCCCGGGCTTGACGGACTTCATCGGTCTCTGTTTCCACCACCATTCCTTCATTCGCCAATGCACGGCATGAGGGCAGCAGGCGGCCGGAAGTCCGCTCCTGAACCACGCAGACCATGCAGGAGGTGAAGTGCGGTAAGCCTTTCAAATAACACAGGGCTGGAATGGTGACGCCCGCAAGCTGGGCGGCTTCCATTACCGTGGTTCCCGGTTCGACGGTGATGGCTTGTCCATTGATGGTTAATCGCGGCATAAGATCCCTTCCCTATTTATCCCCGATCACAATGGCGTCGGCGGGGCAGACCTGCCGGCAGGTATCGCAACGGGTACATTTATCCTGCTGAATAACATGCTGTTCATAGGGCAACAGCTCAATCGCATCCGCGGGGCAGGTCTGGGCGCACTTGGTGCAGCCGATACACTTCTCATTGATCCGGTAGGCAATCAGGGTGCGGCATTTCAGGGCGGGGCATCGCCCTGCCAGGTGGGCTTCATATTCCGTTCGGAAATGCCGGAGGGTGGAGAGCACGGGATTGGGTGCGGTACGGCCCAGTCCGCACAAACTGCCTGTGCGGGTGGTTTGGGCGAGAGCTTCCAGACGTTCGATGTCCCCCGGCTGGCCCTGCCCTGTGCATAGCTTTTCCAGAATTTCCAGCATCCGTTTCGTGCCAATCCGGCAGGGAGTACATTTGCCGCAGGACTCCTGTTGCGTAAACGTCATAAAATACCGGGCGAGATCCACCATACAATCGCTGTCATCCAGCACCACGAGACCGCCGGAACCCAGGATGCAGCCGGCGGACGCCAGCGTTTCATAATCCACGTGTGTGTCACCGCAGGAGGCGGGAAGACAGCCGCCGGAGGGTCCGCCAATCTGTACCGCCTTGAATTTTCTATCCCTCCCCGTACCGCCGCCGATGTCCTCTACAATTTCGCGCAGGGTGATTCCCATGGGCACTTCGATCAAGCCGCCGCGCTGGATTTTCCCGGTTAGCGAAAACACCTTGGTTCCCGCACTGGTTTCCGTTCCCAGTTGGGCAAATCGATTGGCCCCGTTACGAATGATCCAGGGCACCATGGCCAGGGTTTCAACGTTGTTAATGGCGGTGGGGCATTCCCACAAACCGCGTTCTGCCGGATAGGGGGGGCGAAAACGCGGCATGGCCCGTTGCCCTTCAATGGAGGCTAATAGGGCGGTTTCTTCGCCGCTGACAAACGCGCCGGCGCCTTCCACAATCCGGAGTGTCAGGCCAAACGGGCTTCCCATGATAGAGGGCCCCAGAAAGCCACGGGTTACAAGCCGTGATAGAGCTTCACGGATCCGCCGAATGGCTAGAGGATATTCTGTGCGAATATAGAGAATCCCCTCGTTGGCGCCAATGGCATAAGCGGCGATGATCATGCCCTCCAGTATTCGATAGGGGAATGACTCCAATAGCATTCGATCCATGAAGGCGCCAGGATCCCCCTCATCCCCATTGCATAGGATATATTTCTGCACGCCGGAGGCATGATGAACCATCGCCCATTTCCGGCCGGTCGGAAACCCGGCGCCCCCCCGTCCGCGTAAGCCGGACTGGGTGACGGTATCGATAATGGCCTCAGGACTATTTTTACCCAGACAGGCCGTCAGTGCGGCCATACCGTCATGGGCACAGTATTCATCCAGATCCAATGGGTCGATGTTCCCGCACCACTCCGTTGCGATGCGTTGCTGTTTCCCCAGAAAGGAGCATACGGGGGCGTCCCTGACATCCAGTGCATAGCGGTTAATGGGTTCCCATGTATCATCTGCCAGCAGGTGCTCCATGGCGCTGGTCAAGCCGGTGCGAAGGTTGCGGATGAGGCCCTTGGGTTTAAAATGCTGGCGGACTAGTTGGGCGGCCTCGTCCGGCTGGACTTTGGCATAGGTGACCGCCTCCCCCTTGGGGGAAACGATTTCGACCAGCGGGGTTTGATGGCACATGCCCACGCAGCCAACAGGCTTAATCACGGCGGTGGCACCCAGTTTCCGGACTTCATCTTCCAGTCCTTGGCGAACTGCCTGACTGCCCCCGGCTACGCAACAGGAGCCCATGCCAATCCTGATTTCTGTCAGCCCGGTGGGAGAGGCTGGGGACTGATCATAGTGGTGGGGGACAATCTGTCGCTTCTCCAGCTCAAGGAAATCCTGTACGGCGCGTGATACGGTCTCAGGGGTCAGGTGTCCATAGGTCACATCGTCGATTTTGATGACCGGTGCCAAGGTGCAACAGCCCAGACAGGCGACCCGCTCCAGTGAAAAGACTCCCTCCGGGTCGGTGTGATGGCCGGTCTCCATGTGCAGGTATCGGGTCAGGGCATCCTGAATCAGGTCGGCACCTTTGACGTGACAAGCCGTTCCATGGCAGATGCTGATGATATGGCGGCCTACGGGTTGATGACGGAATTGAGAATAGAAAGTGGAGACCCCGGTGATAGAGGCGGGTGTGATCTCCGTCAACTCGCAGACCCGGCGCAATGCGGATTCCGGTAGATACCGGTAATGTTCCTGAAGCTTCTGTAAGATGGGGATCACGGCTTGTGGGGAACGTCCGCATTCGGCCACGACGGTATCAACGATCGACAGATCTTCGGTAGGGCAAGGCGTCCCTGCCGAGCCGTCGTGGGGGGCTTGGTTATTTTTCAACAGGCTGTTAGGAGACTTTTGTTTCATGTGCTCCCAATGCAGAATAAGTTTCTGATTCCGCGGATGAGAATTTTGCCATGGATGAAAACCGGCGATCCATCACTGGGTTCACCGAGGTTGGCTCTTCCCAGCTCCTCATAGTGACGACCGGCTTTGAGTATGAATACCTGCCCATTCCGTGCGACCAGATAGAGGTGGTCAGCGGCGAGCGCGGGGGAAGCGTAGAATTCACCGTCCATGCTCTGTTCCCAAACGACTTTGCCTGTGGCCACTTCCAGGCAGGTGAGTGCGCCGCTGGAAGTCACAGTAAAGATCAGTTCTCCATTACTGACGGGAGAGGCCACATTGCTGATGCCGTTCTCCGACTGCCAGACCACATGGGTAGCCGTTACATCACCTTGACCATCCGGTCGTATGGCAAAAATCTTGTCAGCCGCAATCGAGGCCAGTACCAGTCCTCCGGCAAAGATGGGGGAGGCGGAGGAATCAGTGCCGTTCACTTTAACTCGCCAGAGCTCTGAGCCTGACTCAGGGTGATAGGCGATAATCCATTCGTTGGCCACTGTGACCAGTTGCGGGCCCTTTTCTGTTTGGATGAGAACCGGGGATGGCCAGGAATCAGCGACAGGGCGGGGCACCTCCCAAATCTTTTTCCCTGTGGTGGCATCAAGCGCGATCAACTTCGAAATACCACCCTTGTCGGTTTGATTGTCGCACTGGATTAGAATTGAGTTTTTGTAAATGGCGAGCGAAGAGGCATAGCCATAGCGGTTGATGGGAAGCCCGAGGTCAGTGGTCCATTTTGTCTGGGAACAATGATTGATGGCCGCGACATCCCCATTGGCAAAAATCGAATAAACAAAGGCGCCGTCGGTTACGGGTGTTGAAGCGGCATAACCAGTGTCCTGATTTACCTTTGGACTGGCCTTGATCCCACTCGATGTGGCGGCTACCGCCATTTGCCAGAGAAGGGCTCCGGTGGTGAGGTCGTAGCAATAGACTTCGCGATTTTCGGCGGAGGCGCCCGTCAGGTACACTTTGTTTCCCCAAGCCACCGGGGAACTCATACCGGGGAGGGGGGTGGGTACCTTCCATAGAATGTTGTGTCCGGAGGGGCCATCCCAGGTGATGGGCAGGTTGGTGGCGACGGAAACGCCGCTACCCGACTTGCCCCGGAAGCTAGGCCAGCTGTTGACGGCTTCGGCCTCAAAAGGTTTCGACTCAGCTGGCGGTTTTCCCTTATCTGGAGGAATTACCTGTATTGCGTTAGGGCGAGGCGTCTCGCCGGGCCGTAACCCCAGGAGCACGGCCCCTATTACCAGGCCGACGGCTATTCCGCCAATCACCCAGCGTGTGGTGGCGTCGGAATTAAACGGATCAGGGACAGAGGAAAATTCCCTAGGGTCAGGATGGCGGCGTTGGAGATGTGCCATAGCCTTCAGGCTGGCTAATGCCACTACCACGCCGCCAAGGAGCAGAAACGTCCCGGTCCGGAGAGCGCTGAGTCCGCCAAAATAAAAACGCCGTGCCGTGACGTCCAGATCTCTGATTTTGATCCGCAGGGCGTCATCAGCCGGGTTGGTATTCAGGGAGGCCTGTAACTGCGTCAGTTCCTGCAGGTTGAGGGGTGAGGAGGTGCGGATCGTCAGCAGATTGGTCGCCATCAGCATGCTCACGATGAGCGAGAAAACGCAGGCGACCATGGCTAAGGCATAGGAGAGTCGGTACAACAGCCGGGCCGCGCCGATAGAGTTGTCCATTTTGTTTATCATGGGAGACGGATTCACAATAATTCAGAATACCGGTTGGTAAAAGAATAATGTTCACTGGCGTTCTGCAGGGGGCGTACGACCACTGACAGGCATAGGCAGGTGTTGCAGCCATAAGAAAAAGGATATGACGGTCGGGATGGATCGGGAGACAAAAATCATTTCTGATGATCTTTGGAGCGCCTCTTCTTTGCCGTGGGATAGCGCATGGGTTCGGATGATTTTTTGCCGCCCGGCGGCCCCGCCTTCAGCCCTGCCGCAGACCTCAATTCCTTGATCTGATCACGCAACATCGCGGCACGCTCAAATTCCAGAGTGTCTGCCGCTTCCATCATCTCGGCCTCCATCTCACGCAAGGTGGCGTGGATGTCAAAGTCTACGCCACTCTCCTTGGCGACCAACGCCTCAATCTCCTGCCCCTTGTATTCAATCACCAGGCCCTCTTGAATACTCCGCTGAATACTGGTCGGGGTAATGTGATTGACACGATTATATTCTAATTGGACTTTTCGGCGCTTCTCCGTGACCTCCATCATACGCTGCATAGACCCGGTGATCTGATCGGCATACAGAATGACCTTCCCATCCAGATGCCGGGCCGCCCGTCCCGCGGTTTGAATCAACGAAGTCTCCGAGCGCAGGAACCCTTCTTTATCGGCATCCAGCACTGCCACCAGGGAAACCTCCGGCAGATCCAACCCCTCCCGGAGTAGATTAATCCCGATCAGACAGTCGAAGTCACCCTTACGCAGGCTGCGCAGTATCTCCACCCGCTCAATCGCATCGATATCCGAATGCAAATACCGGATCTTGAGCCCCACTCCCTTGAGATACTCAGCCAAATCTTCTGAGGTGCGCTTGGTCAAAGTGGTGACCAAAACTCGTTCCCCCTTGGCCGCATGCGCCCGGATCTCCTCCATGACATCATCGATCTGGCTTGCCAGCGGGCGGATCGTCACAGGGGGATCAACCAGCCCGGTTGGACGGATCAACTGCATGACAGGGGGAGGTGAAATCTGACGCTCATAAGGCCCCGGGGTGGCCGACGTAAAAATGATGGACCCCGTGGACGCCATGAATTCGTCAAAATTCATGGGCCGGTTATCCTTGGCTGACGGCAACCGGAACCCATGTTCCACCAATACCGATTTCCGGGCCTGATCGCCATTGAACATGCCGCGGATCTGAGGCACGGAGACATGCGATTCGTCCAGAATCGTCAGGAACTCACCTCGGAAATAGCTCAACAACGTGGCCGGTTTTTCGCCCGGCTTCCGCCCGCTCAAATGCCGCGAATAATTTTCAATGCCGGAACAAAAGCCGATCTCCTTGAGCATCTCCATATCATACATGGTTCGCATCTTGATGCGTTGCGCCTCCAGCAATTTACCGTTGGCTTCAAACCATCGGACCCGCTCCTCCATCTCCGCCACAATCGCGGCAATGGCGCTTTCGATTTTCTCGTAGGGCATCACGAAATGCGTGGCAGGCGAAATCAACACATGTGCCAGATTCCCCTCCACATGGCCGCTCACCGCATCAAATGTCTGCGCCCGCTCCAACTGATCGCCAAAGAAATCCAGACGGATGCCTTTAATGGAATAGGACGGAAATACATCCACGGTATCGCCCCTCACCCGGAAGGTTCCTGGTTCGGGGGCGTAGTCATTTCTTGCGTACTGAATGTCCACCAATCGCTTCAGAAGCTCATCCCGGTCAACCGTATCCCCCACCCGGGCCTTCACCACCATCTGCCGGTAATCGTCCGGCGAACCGAGCCCATAGATGCAAGAAACGGAAGACACCACAATGACATCGTCCCGGGACAGTAATGAATTGGTGGCCGACAACCGTAACCGCTCGATCTCCTTATTGATGGAGGAGTCTTTTTCAATAAAGGTATCCGTCTGCGGAATATAGGCCTCCGGTTGGTAATAATCGTAATAGCTGACGAAATATTCCACCGCATTGTCTGGGAAAAACGATTTCAGTTCGGAATAAAGCTGGGCGGCCAAAGTCTTGTTATGAGACATCACCAGGGTTGGCCGTCCAAAGCGGGCGATGACGTTAGCCAAGGTGAACGTCTTCCCGGAGCCCGTCACCCCCTCAAGAATCTGAAACCGGTTACCGGACGCCAGCCCCCGCTCCAGTGCCGCAATGGCATCCGGCTGATCCCCCGTCGGCTTATACGGCGCCTGAAGCTTGAAAGCAGATTCCATAAACTTATACCTCACCTAATACTATCGAAACACAGGAAAAGAGTTTGAACAGAAGCGCGCAAAGATCGCAAAGGCTACTGTGGCGAGTACGCCGCAGTAACGGGAGTTTTTTCGAAAACCTCAAAACCCCAGGCATTTTCGCCGAAGGCGTCCGCCACTCCCCCTTCGTGGTCTTCGCGCGCTTCTGTTCAAATTCTTTCCTTCTTTGGATCCTACCCTGTTGCTACAGCGCCAGCATACGTTCCAGACAAAGACGCGCATCAGGAATCAGGCTGGCCGGCACCCGGACCGCATTCCGATCCGGCCAATCCTTCATAACCCGCAACAGATTCTGCTCATTGGTCTTCGCCATGTTCGGGCAGAACGATCCCCGCAGCATCCTGATCGTCAGGCGTCCCTTGTACTCCTCTGCCAACCGCTTGACCAATTGAGACTCTGTCCCGATGACAATCGTGGAACCGGTTGGCGCCGCCTGAACATACTTGATGATCTGCGCGGTCGAGCCGTGGGCATCGACCATCCTGACGATCTCTTTCGGCGCTTCGGGATGCACAATAATTTTCGCCTCCGGAAGATGGGCTCGCATCTGCTTCACATCGGCGACGGTAAAATTCACATGGATGGGACAAAACCCACCCCACACCAGAACTTTGACATGGCGTAAAGCCTCAGCCGTCAGTCCGCCATTCGGCTTTTGATATTCATAAATCGCGGTTTCCTCATCCGGAATCCCCAAGTCATGGGCGCTGTTCAAGCCGAGATGAATATCCGGCAGAAAGAAAATCTTCTTTCCCTGGTTCAGAGCCCACTGAAACACCTTGGCCGCATTACTGGAAGTACAGGCACTTCCCCCGGCCTTCCCGCAAAACGCCTTTAGCCGCGCGGTACTATTCACATAAACCACCGGTAGCCAGGCATCACCCTGTTGTTGGAGAAAAGACCAGGCCTTCTCCACTTGCCCTTCATCCGCCATGGCGGCCATGGGACAACCCGCCGCCGGCTCAGGCATATAGACCCTTTGGGCCGGGGTTGTCAGAATATCAGCCGATTCGGCCATAAAATGAACCCCGCAAAAAACAATCCGTTCCGCCTGACTGGCCGCTGCCTTACGCGCCAATTCCAGCGAATCCCCAATCACATCGGCATGGGCCAGCACCGCCGGGCTCTGATAATGGTGGCCCAAAATCAGCAAACGTGTACCCCACTCACGGCGGATGCCTTCAATTTCTTCTTGGTTGGTTGTCATGTTTTTCTCCACAAAGAAATCATCGTATCAAGAAACTGAGATAGAGGGTTGCAAAAAAAATCAGGAATGCATATAGTCCCCGTCCCAATTGATTCAAGACGCACCTGTAGCTCAATTGGACAGAGCATCTGACTACGAATCAGAAGGTTGCAGGTTCGATTCCTGCCAGGTGCGCCAGTCTTCATTCGCAGCGCAGCGAAGAATGAAGACTGCCGCGGCATAATTAATGAGCGTTAGCGAATTAATGAAGCCGGGCCCACGCTGCGAACTTCCGCCTCCGGTTCTACGGCGGACATGACGCCTCGGCACGCCAGCATGAAAACCTTCTTCTATGTCTATATTTTACAAAGCGGGTCCGACCCGCCCCATTATTACACCGGTTTCACAGTAGACCTTAAGGATCGCCTTGCCCACCACAACTCGGGGATAGTCCCCGCCACTGCCCCTTTCCGTCCATGGCAATTCAAAACCTGCATTAGCTTTCTCGACCGAGAACGGGCGTTAGAATTTGAACGCTACCTGAAAACGCACTCCGGCCGCGCCTTTGCCATCAAACATCTTTAAACACGCCAAGTAAGGGCCTATCCATCGAGAATCTTGCACACCTTGCACAACTCGTGTTATGAGAGTTGTGCATGACATATGACATCACGATTAATGATGTGGCAAGAGCCGCCGGGGTCGATAAATCTACGGTTTCTCGCGTGCTGAATGGAAAGGCCGGGAAGGGCCGGATTGCACCTGCCACACAAAACCGGGTTATCGCCGCCGCCCGTCAATTGGGTTACAAACTAAACCCAAAAGCCCTCTTCACGGAAACTCAACATCAAGCCATTCCGGCAATGCAATCGGCTGAACCCGGTCTGCCATCACGACAAATCGGACTCATCCTCTCCCCGGAAAGTCCCACCACCACCCTCGCCCAGATCCCAGCCTTGGAACCGATCCTCGCGGCGGCTGATTATCAGTTAGTTATCATGACGCTCCCAGCTGATGTGACGGTCGCACAGACACGCCTTACCAAACTGCGGAAGGGGTGTGCTGGCATCCTCTGCTGCCCGACCGTTTATTCCTCCGTATCAGCCAGCATCGCAGGCGCCTGCCCGGTGATCGTCATCTGGCAAGATGCAGGGGCAGCCATGATAAAATCATTGAGTAACCCGCCCCTTACCCCCAGCCCATCTTCAACACCGGCGACAGCGATCAGGCCAGCGCCGTCACCGCTACCCAAACCTGTTCCCATAGTAACGCCGGTAATCCCAACACCTCAGGTCATAACATCAAAGCCACCGCCAATCGCACCACCTCCTGACGTAACCCCGGCCTTGGAGTCAACACCACCAGCAATAACACCCGTTCCGCTATCTGAACCACCGCCGGTGGTGATAATACCCGAAACGCCAGTGACACCACCACCGACACCGGAACCCGAACTGCCGGCATTCACGCCGCCTTCACCGCCTCCGACTTTCGAAGAGCCAACACCAGCGACACCTATCCTGGAGACCGAGTCACCGCCTCCGGCTCCGACGTTGCCACCCGTAATCGACACGCCTGCCGAGGCTTTCCCATACCCAGAACCCGAGGTAACGCCTACCCCGCCGCCGCCGACATTGCCACCTGTGATCGAAACGCCTCCACAGGTTTCAAACCAGGAAAATGTCGCCGGACCAGTGACTACACCAGAAACCCACACCGAAAACTCGGAAGCACCTCGCTCGGATCCAAATAACCAAGAACCCATAACCGAGATCCGCCTCGAAGAGGCCGTCCCTCTGGTGTCTGAACCACCGCCGATAGTGATAACACCCGAAACGCCAGTGACGCCACCGCCGACCCCGGAAGCCGAACTGCCGGCCTCCACGCCATCTTCCGTTGTGCCTCCGGCTTTCGAAGAGCCAACATCAGCGACACCTATCACGGAGACCGAGTCACCGCCTCCGGCTTCGACGTTGCCACCCATGATCGACACGCCTCCACAGGTTTCGAGCCAGCTGGCATCTGAACCGCCGCCGATAGTGGTAACACCTGAAACACCAGTGACACCACCACCGACACCGGAGCCAGAGCTGCCTAACTACACGCCACCATCAGTCGCACCTCCGGCTTTCCAAGAGCCAACGCCAGCGACACTTATTATGGAGACCGAGCCACCGCCTCCGGCTTCGACGTTGCCACCTGTGATCGAAACGCCTGCCCCGGCTTTCCTAAAGCCGGAACCCGAGGTAACGCCTAACCAACCGACGACATTGCCACCAGTGATCGACACACTTCAAACGGAAGTCCCTCCCTCGGGTTCGGAACCAGATAACCAAGAGCCCATAACCGCGAGCCGCCTTGAAGAGACCGCCCCACCCATTGATTCAGCCACCACGACAGACCCCAGTTAAGTGATGCACAACTCGCTTATTGCGAGTTGTGCAAACACATTCCGGATAAAATATTTCGAATGCATGCCCCTTTCCCGGACACAAAACGTAGCATCATCAAGCGAGATTAGACATCTAGCGGGAAGCCAGGGGCAGGCTTTCTAGATTCGCTTCAGGCTCCATAGCGCAAGACAAGGTCTCTGGAGAATCTCTTAAAACCTGCATCAGTTTCACAGACCGTGAGCAGGCGTTAGTGCCTCATAAAACGAAGATTACCACAACCAGTTCAATCGTGGTGATTTGTGCTGCCCTTACTCCTCCGATCCCAGCGTTTTCTTGTCGTAGTCTAGTCGGGAATAGTATACGGGAAGTCCGAAACGATTCCTGAGCGTTGTCAGGTATTTACGGGCACCGGGATCGGCATGGGGCTCACCCACCACAATCAGTTTCAAGGCGTTTAGAGCAGTTGGCCAGAAAGAATATTCCATTAGTTGGGCGAGACCGTCGCGGATACAGGATCGGACACAGGTCGAAGTCTATATTTCGTAGAGCCATAGATCGTCGTTCTTCTGTACCACAACATCGATCTTTGTCCCGTTATCCCGTCAAATGGCAAGATACGAACTTTGTCTTTATCTTTTTTATTCTTAGATACAGCATCCGAGTGAAGGACGGTCGCCAGACTCTTGCGGTACGGCTCAATGCAGAAGACATCCTTGATCCCAACCATAATGATACGTCGGGCACATTGGCGACACGGATAGGGGGCACGAAAATAATTAATAGTCCATTACAGGCAACTTAATCCTCCAGTCATGGGGCGCATCTCTGAGTGTTGGCACCTATGCCGCCCAGAGCGATAGGAGTTCTTGATTTTGGCAACGCAGGGCGACGGCGAGTAAGCAGGCAAAGCCTGGGTCGGACCAGAACTGGCCGCGA
>Ga0073936_10001166_pt1 | contig 40856 bp, 23 predicted proteins | sample AliMusrvi5mmetaG_FD_87041 | JGI IMG/M metagenome (GOLD analysis project Ga0073936, IMG submission 87041) | Freshwater lake bacterial and archeal communities from Alinen Mustajarvi, Finland, to study Microbial Dark Matter (Phase II) - Alinen... | ecosystem: Environmental > Aquatic > Freshwater >...
GAACTGGTCAGCGCCAGTGGCAAGGAGGTCTACGCCAGTACCGTCGTCCGCAATGTGGGCGGGAACTGGCAGCAGTACCGCTGCAGCCTGCGCGCTAAGGCAAGCGATCCCGAGGGCCGTCTGCGACTAACTGTCAACCATCCCGGCACCATCTGGTTCGACGTGGTTTCGCTGTTCCCGCGTGACACCTACAAGAACCGTCCCAATGGGCTGCGCGCGGACCTGGTCGAGATGCTCAAGGGGCTGAAGCCGGCCTTCGTCCGTTTTCCGGGTGGCGCTATTGTTGGCGGCCTCAACCTGGATAATCGCATTCAATGGAAGAACTCGATCGGCGACATCGCAGAACGGCAGGGAAGCATGAACTTGTGGGGCTACTACACCACCAATGGCCTCGGCTTCCATGAGTATCTGCAGCTGTGCGAAGATCTCGACGCCGATGCGCTCTGGGTCTGCAATCCCGGCTTCAGTGACGGCTATCGCCGCTCCGAATACGCGAAGCCGGAGGACGTGTCCTCGTTTGCGCAGGAAGCTCTTGATGCGCTGGAATATGCGTTGGGCCCGCCGCAATCGGTGTGGGGCGCGAAGCGGGTTGCCGCCGGACACCCCGCACCATTCCGGTTGAAGTACATCGAAATCGGTAACGAAGCTTCGGGCAAGATCTACCAGGATAACTACCGTCTCTTCTCGGAAGCTATTCGCAGGCAGTATCCGCAGGTCACGATCATCTCCAATGTGAGGAATGTTGCCGGTGCACAGGTGGACGTGGTGGACGATCACCGCTACGGTACGCCGGAGTCGTTCTTCGCGGCCTACCGCCATTACGACGCGGCCGATCGACGCGGCCCCGGCGTTTATGTTGGCGAGTACGGCGTTACTCGCGGAGTGGGGCAGGGGAACTGGATGGCGGCGCTTGCCGAGGCAGCCTTCCTGATGGGACTGGAACGCAATAGCGACGTGGTAAAGATGAGTTCTTACGCGCCGCTGTTCTTCCACGTGGAAGATATCGCATGGCCGGTGAATCTGATCGGTTTCGATAACTCCAGAGTGGTTGGGCGAGGCTCCTATCAGGTGCAGAAGCTATTTGCCGCCAACCGCCCGGACCAGGTGCTGGATACGACTCTGGATGACCCGGACCTGTTCGCTCTCGGCGGCGTTGAGCAGGGTTCCGGCGATCTGATTCTGAAGTTAGTTAGCCGGTCAGCCAGTGCGAAGCGCGTTGAGATTCAGTTCGAGGGCCTCAAACGCGGCTCCGGCATGGTGCGGGCCATCACACTACAGGCCGATCCGGCGGCGGAGAATACACTGGACGAACCCGACCGGATTCTCCCCGTCGCTTCGGAGAGAACACTCGACGGTGGCCCACTTTCGTGGCAGTTGCCGCCATATTCCGTCGTGGTGCTGCGCATTCCGGGGGCCAAATGAAATTACAGTTTATCGGGCTCGGTCTCGGTTATCACGATTTCGTTAGAAAGTTATCTGAGGTGATCAATCATGTCTAAGAACTCCACGTTGCAGTTTGCACTTGTTTTTCTGCTTGCATGTTCGCTCCCGGTCTACGCCCAATTGGGCGGCGGAACCGTTCGCGGCAGTGTCATGGACCCCTCCGGCCATGCGGTCGCCGGCGCCGGTGTCGTCATCCTCAACACTGGAACGGGTTTCTCTTTTAAGACGCAGTCCAACGCTGAAGGGCTGTTTACCAGTCCCACGCTTTCGATCGGCGACTACAGCGTGACGGTCGAAGCGCAGGGCTTCAAAAAGTCTCTGCGCAGCGGCATCTCACTTGGCCTTGACCAGACGGCTACGGTGGATGTCCGGCTGGAGATCGGCGCGGTGACGCAATCGGTGGAGGTCAAGGAAGATGCCCAACTGGTGGACACGGCGACTTCAACCGGTGGCACCGTGTTCGGCGAAAAGGAGATCTCGGAGATGCCGCTGAACGGACGCAACGCCTTCGCGCTCGCCAGCCTGATGACGCCGGGAGTGGTGAACAATGCCGATCCGGCGAACGTCGGCTTTGGATCGAGAGGTTACGAAGTGGCCAACATCAGCGTGAATGGAACGGCTGGCGGCCACAGCACGTTCACCATCGATGGCGGCAACAACATGAATCCGGTGTTGAACGAGGTCAATGCGAATCCGGCGGTGGATACCATCGCCGAGTTCAAGATTCAATCGCTCACCATGTCGGCCGAGTACGGCTTCACGCTTGGCGGCGTGGTGAATGTGGCAACCAAGGGCGGGACCAATCGCTATCGGGGATCGCTCTACGATTTTCTCCGCAATGATGCTCTCGATGCGCGCAACGCCTTCTCCCTGACAGTACCCTACCTGCGCTACAACCAGTTTGGCGGTACGCTTTCAGGACCGGTGAGCATTCCGAAAGTCTACAAGGGCAAGGACCGCACGTTCTTCTTCTTCAACTATGAAGGCTACCGGCGCAACAGCAATTCCACCGGTTTCTCGACGGTACCGACACAGGCGATGCGCGGAGGGGATTTCAGCGGACCCGGCAATTTCACATCCACAGGCGTGCTGATTCCGATTTACGATCCGGACACCACGCGCGTCAACCCCACGGGCAGCGGATATGTCCGCACCGCCTTTCCAGGCAACATCATTCCGGCCAGCCGCTTCGATCCGGTAGCGCAGAACATCCTCAAGTTCCTTTCCGTGCCGAACACCACGGCGATCAGCCAGTTCACACAGCAGAACAACTTCTATACGAACTCCATCGGCGGCCTGCAGAGCGACCAGAAGGCTGTGCGTTTCGACGAGCGCATCAGCGACCGCAATCAGATGTTTTTCCGCTACATGGATTTCTACCATCATCCGATCCTGAACTTCGGCCAGGAGGCTGTGCCCAGCGCTATCAACGGGCGCACCGATAATTACTGGACGCGAAACTTCATGCTCTCTGACAACCACACGTTTTCGCCGCGCCTGATCAACGAATTCCGAGCCACCGTTTCGCGGCAGTACTTCACCTACGCCAATCCGACGGCCGAGCAGAATTGGCCCAAGCAACTTGGGTTACCGGCGGATTTTCCGCAGAGCACGTTTCCGTCATTTGCGATTACGAGCTACCCAACCATTGGCAGCGTCAACACCAAGACCTATCGCGCAGGAACGGGTATCCAATACTTCGATGGCATTACTTTGATCACCGGCAAACACGTTTTCAAGACCGGCGTCGAATGGCGCCAGACGCAGGGCAACACCGGCGATTTCCTGTCGTCGGATTCGGGCAGTTGGAACTTCTCATCCGCGCTCACTGGCAATCCGCAGCAGAGCGGCAACACCGGCAACGGTCTTGCGACAGCACTCTTGGGCGACGTTTATTCGGGTGGCACAATGCGGCTTTTCGCGGGAGCAAACCAGAGTATACGGGCCTGGTCCATCAGTCCGTTTGTGCAGGACAACTGGCGCATCTCGCGACGGCTGACCTTGAATCTCGGCCTGCGTTACGACTATCAGGATCCGGCGCATGAAGCACACGGGCGATCTTCGAACATTTCGTTGAATACGATCAACCCCGATAACGGCCTGCCTGGGGCGATGCTCTATGGCAACGTTCCCGGCGTGACCCCGATGGTGGAGAGCAAAACCGATTTCAGTCCTCGCTTCGGCTTCGCCTACGATGTGTTCGGCGACGGCAAGACTTCGCTGCGCGGCGGCTACAGCGTCTACTATCTCGCCGTGCAGAACTTCGGACCGAATTCCAGCGGCTTCGGCGCCGCTACCACCAACTTCAACGTAAGCAATGCGAACTTCCCGGCGTGGAAGCTTTCGAATGGACCCTTTGTGAATCCGGAGTTGCCGAAGACGCTGACCAAACCGCTCGGCTCAGCGCTTGGGCCGAGCTACCTGCTAAGCGGCACCATCGTCACGCCGGTCGGCGAAAAGACGCCGCATTCGCAGCAGTGGAGCATGGCGATTCAGCGGCAGGTGGCGCGGTCGTGGGTGTTGGAACTTACTTACAGTGGCAGCCACTCGAGTCATCTGCAGTCGAACGGCGTAAACCTGAACCAGTTCAACCCGGTGAACTACTCACTGGGGCAGTCGCTCAATGACCAGGTGCCGAACCCTTATGCCGGCAAGGTAAGCGGCTCGCTGGGCGCGGCCACCATTACGCGGAGACAGTTGACGCTGCCGTTTCCCTATATTGGCGCGATGAATTATTCCATCTCCAATCTTGGTGACTCGAATTATCACGGGGGTACGTTCAGTGTGCGGAGGAGATTTACAAGCGGCCTCTCGCTCATGGGCTCGTACACCATGGCCAAGCAGATCGGCATCGGGGCTTATACGAACGTCGACTACGGCAGCGAAGTCAGCGACAAATGCGGAGGGTGGCAGAATTCGCAGTACGACCGCAGGCCGGAGCGCTCTGTCGGCTGCCAGAACGTTCCGCACCGCGTGATTCTCACGGCGATGTGGGAGCTTCCGATTGGCCGCGACAAACTCATCAAAGTCAGCAACCGGGCGCTGCTCGCGGCGCTGGCAGGATGGCAGACGAACACGATCAGCACGATCCAATCCGGTACGCCTCTTTATGTCACCGGCGCTAACAACAGCTTTGCGTCCCGGCCGAGCACATGGGGCGGCTACGCCATGAAGGAAGACCGCAATGCGCTGCAGTGGTTTGATACCACGCAGTTCTACAATCCTCCGCTGTACGCGGCGGGCAACCTGGGGCGCACCATGGGCAACGTGTTCACACCAGGAATGGTGAACATCAACGTCTCGGCGATGAAGAACTTCAAGATCACGGAGCGGGTCATCACGCAATTGCGGTTTGAGACATTCAACACACCGAACCATGTGAACCTGGGCAAGCCCAACACCTCGTTTGTCGCGGCGGCGGCAAACAGCACGAGCGGTCCGGGCGGCGGCAACTCGAGCGCGCTGTTCGGACGCATCACCAGCGCACGCAGTCCACGCAATTGCCAGGTGGCGCTGAAGATCAGCTTTTAACATGGAACGCATCTTACTTTTCCTGTTGGCCATGACGGCCTGCGCTCAGCCGGTCTGTAACTGGGACAAGCTGGCCGGGCCGCTCGGACTCAGGTCCGACGAGCAGTACCTGTATCTACTTCCTCAAAAGGATGTGGAAATAAAACTCTCGAACTGTACTCTGGCGGGCGTCCGGCTCGCCATTACGGTACAGCCGCAGTGGACACACACGCGCGTGAACAGTGTGGAAGTGTCGAGGCCAGTGCGGCTGGATAGACGCGTGAATGACGGGCGGGTCGAGTTCCTCGCCGCCCTCCCACAGCGTGCGCAGGCTACCCCTGACCCAAGCCTCGCCCGCGTGGAAGACACTCCTGGCTTGCCTCGGGTGCTCTTGATCGGCGACTCCGTATCGATGGGGTACACCGTGGCAGTGCGAGATCAACTGAAGGGCCGAGCTAACGTACACCGGCCGGCGGAGAATTGCGGCAACAGTTCGCTGGGCCTGAGGAAGCTCGATGCCTGGCTCGACGAAGGCAAGTGGGACGCCATCCATTTCAACTTCGGACTGCACGACCTGGTCTACCTTTTTGAGAGCGGCAGCAATCAAGATGCGGACGGCAACTACGCCATCCCGCAAAATGGACGCCAACGAACGCCGCTCGCACTCTACGAGCAAAATCTTCGTGGCATTGTCGCGCGGCTGCGACGCACCGGCGCGAAGCTGATCTGGGCGAGCACAACGCCTGTTCCCGCTGACTTGCATTCCTACGTGAAGGCGGCCGAGTTGCCTTACAACGAAGTCGCCAATCGCGTGATGCGCGAAGAGGGAGTGGAGATCGATGACCTGTGGACCTTTGCCACTCCGATGCTCGACAAGCTTCAGATTCCCGGCAATGTCCATTTCACGCCAGATGGCTCGCGCGTCCTCGCCATGCAGATAGCCCAAAGCATCGATCGCTCGCTGAAGGGCTACCGGCTGATGTACGAAGAGAACTTCAGCGGCAGCGCCGTCAACGAACGCGATTGGAATTACCGCGAGGGCCGCAGGAGCGGCACGGGCATCGACGGCATGAACCTGCGGGAAAACGTTTCGGTCTCCGGCGGAGCTTTGCACATCGCGGTGAAACAGGAGACTCTCGCCGGTAAGATCGAAAACACTGGCGGAGGACTCATCAGCAAACATCAGTTCGGCTATGGCTATTACGAGTCACTCTCCAGGCCCTTTATGACCGGCCGCGGCGTTCACTCCGCGTTCTGGCAGGCAGGCGGAGCCGTGCCGAATAATGACATCTTCGAAATTGATTCCTATGAGATCGACTCCAAGTCGCCTATGGGATGCAACAATCTCTATCTGCACATATCGCCGAAAGACAAATCGGTGCCCTGGCCAAGTCGCGCTAATGTTCCGCTGCAGTTTCTGCCCGGCGGCTGGTTTCTCGACGCCTACGAATACAGTCCTGACGGCGTGATCTTCTACGACAATGGCAAGGTGGTGAATCGTGCGGAGTGGAAGGATCTCACAGCGGCGCAAGCTGTCTGGCTGACCGCCCTCAATGGCGTGGGAAAGGTCGAGGCCGACAAGCTCCCTGGAGAGACCGCATTCCGGTATTTCCGCTACTACGCGAAGGATTACCCTGGCGTGAACCTGCTGCCTAACGGCAGCTTTGAATACAACCAGGACCGCATCGACCCAACCAAGCCGGTCGCCTGGCGGCAGGACGGCGCAGGCCAGATCGTGGAAGGCGGCGCGGCGCGCGACCGCTACAAACTCCGGCATGGCCTTGACGCTGGTCCGTGGCAGGCTTCAACCAGCCAGACACTGGAATTCCTCCCAAATGGCGACTACGAACTGACCGCTAAAGTCCGCGCCTCGGCCGGACTCAAACAGGCTGTGATTCGGGCGGGTTCCTCGACGGCCACCGTTGCCTCCTCGGAGTCGTGGACCACCATCACCATTCCGCGCGTCGCCATCGGCAATCACGAGGTCACCATTGAGATCGCCTCCGCAGGCGATGCCGCTCAGTGGCTCGAGATCGACGACATCGTTTTTCGCAAGCCCGGTCCGGTTCGCGAACCTGCACCGTTCACACTGATCACTGATCCGATGTGGCGGCAGGGCATCGCCGAACCGATCCGTTTCATCGGCGACGACAAGTTCTATTTCTTCGACCGCAGCGTGGGACTCGGAGATGCCATCACGGTTTCGTTCGAGATGACGCCGGACAAGATGGCCACCACTTCGCCCATCGCACGTATTCCCAAGACGGGGCGCTCGGGATGGGCTGTGCAATTGACCGAAGCGGGCGGCGTGATCTTCCGTATCGGAGGAGGAGCGGACCATCGCGATGTCCTGGCTCCGAACGCCTACACAGCGGGCCGCGCAACACGCGTTGTGTGCGTCTTTGAACGAGGCGTGGCCCGCGTCTATATCGACGGCAAGCTGCTCAAGACCGAGACCGGCATCGCGCAGGATACACGCGATGTCGCGGCTCCGGGACGGCTTGGGGCGACGGGCGAAACCTATCTCGCGGTTGGCGACGTTATCGCAGCCAACGATCAACCGCGCGCTAAGGTGCGTAGCTACACTGGGCTCCTGCAGGATGTGCGGGTCTACAATCGCGCCCTCAACAAACAGGAGATATCGAAACTCCCATGAACCGCCGTAGCTTCCTTCGACTCGCCGCCGCCGGGCCGGCGTTTGCGGCTTCCGGCGTCGGCCTTGATTTTTCCGCGATGGTGCAGCCCGTGCCGCGCTCGGCGGTTCTCTTAGACGAGAACTATTACATCTGGTGCGGCGCGCCGATTCGCTCAGACGATGGCCGCTATCATCTCTACTATTCACGCTGGCCGCGTAGCTATGGTCACAACGCCTGGGCCACGAGTTCGGAGATCGCCCATGCTGTCGCGGAGCGTCCGCTTGGACCGTACCGCCATCGCGACGTTGTGTTGCCCGCGCGCGGCAAAAACTACTGGGACGGCCTTTGCACGCACAATCCCAACATCTTTCGCTACGGCAAGCAGTATTGCCTTTTCTACATGGGCAACACGGGCGACGGAAAGATTACGAAGGAACTGAACTACTCTCATCGCAACCATCAACGCATTGGGATCGCCATCGCGGACCGGCCCGATGGCCCGTGGAAGCGTTTTGACCGCCCGGCGCTCGATGCCAATCCAGCGCAAGGCTCCTTCGATTCCTTGATGGTGAGCAATCCTGCAGGATGCGCAAGGCCGGAAGGCGGCGTGTTGCTGGTCTATAAAGGAGTCATCGACGACGGCAGCCCACACGGTGGACGCGTGCGCTACGGAGCTGCAACAGCCCCCGCTCCAGAGGGCCCGTACACACGCCATCCGGGCAACATTTTCGAAGCGGGAGATGCGGAGAAGGTATGGATGGTGGCGGAGGATCCATACATCTGGCGCGGCGCTGACCGCTACTGGGCCATCACGCGCGACGTGGTGGGCAAGTTCAGTGGCGCCGGCGGCGGCTTGGCGCTATTCGAGTCGCGCGACGGCTTTGCTTGGGGCCCAGCCGCGCATCCCAAGGTTCTGGACAATCAGTTCACCTGGGAAGATGGCGCAAAGAGCGGCACCAAGCTGGAGCGGCCCGCGCTGCTGTTTGACGGCGACAAGCCCATTGGGCTATTCGGCGCCGTCGACGTATTGAAAGACCGTGTGCGCGATCACTCCTTCAACGTCCACATTCCCCTCAAGCTCCCATGAAGCTACTATTTTTTATCGCACTTGCGTTGAATGCTGCTGAACCGCGACTGATCTCGCTCAACGGCGATTGGAAGTTCGCTGCCGACTATCAGGATTGGGGCGAACGCTACCGCTGGTTCGATGCTGCTTATGCCGACGGCGTGTGGGATCGCGTTGCGGTGCCGCATACCTGGTCGGTCGATCCGCGCTTTCCGTCGTATGTCGGCGCCGGCTGGTACCGCTTGCGCTTCAACACCCCCGCCACCACGCAAGCAGAGCATGTACGGCTGGCGTTTGAGGCTGTCGGGTCGCAAGCCAAAGTATGGCTGAATGGCAAGCTTCTTGGCGAGCACCAAGGCCCCTACCTGCCTTTCGAGTTCGATGTTACTGCGGCACTGATTCCAGGCAAGCCGAATCTTCTGGTGGTGCGCGCAGACAATCGCTGGAATGAACACACGATCCCCGGCGCGCATCCCGGCCCCAATCCGCAAGATCAACTCAAAGCCTGGTGGGATGATGGCGGCATCCTGCGCGACGTCAATCTCATTGTCACTCCGCCGGTCTACATCGCGCGCCAGAAGATTGAAGCTGTTCCCGATCTTGCCACCGGCCGCGCCACGGTGCGTGCCAGCGTCTGGGTACACAACACGCTCGACCGGCCATCGGAAGTGCGGCTGACGGCTGAACTGATGCGCGAAGAAGAGTCGCTCAATGTTCAGCCCGCACGGGCGAACGCCACCATCGCCCCCGGCATGACCCAGGCCCTCGATCTCACGTATTCGCTTGAACCCGCGCAGGTCAGCCTGTGGAGCATTGATACGCCCGTACTCTACCGGCTGCGCAGTTCTCTTGATAGCGGTGCGCAGGATACGGACTCATTCGGCATACGCACTTTTACCGCAAGCGGCACGCGGCTTTTGCTGAACGGAAAACCTATTCGCCTCGCCGGTGCGAACCGCATTCCCAGCCATCCGGCGTGGGGACAAAACGATCCGCCGGAAGCGGTCGCACGCGACCTGCAGCTGATGAAGGATGCCGGACTGGTCTTCATGCGCCTTTCGCACTACCCGCTCTCGCGCGCCGTACTTGATTGGGGGGATCGTCACGGAATGATGTTTGTTGAGGAACCAGCCAGCCCGGCTCACGTTGACGTCAAGGACGCAGCGCTGGCCGCCGAACTCCGCGAGAAATTCAACGGGTATCTGCGCGACACGATCGAGCGCGATTGGAACCGGCCGAGCATCGTCGCCTGGAGTGTGGGCAATGAGTTCGCCTCGGAAACGCCGGCCGGCGTCGAATCCGTGAAGCAGTCGCGCGAACTGGTTCGGGCGCTCGATCCTACGCGCCTAGTCACGTTCGCCACGAACCGCGTTGTCACCAAAGTCCCTCCCGAGCAGGAAGGGTCGTACTATGTTGACTTCGTGTCCATGAACACCTACAGCGACGCAATTGGCAATGGCAATAATATCGATACGATGCATGCACGTTATCCCGGCAAGCCACTTGTGGTGAGCGAATTCGGTCAGCGTGCCGATTTCGTTGGAGATGAGACCGAGCGCGAAGACTGGTTCCGCCAGATGGTTGCGGAGTTGCGCAAGCGGCCGTTTCTTTCGGGCGCGTCTATCTGGAGCTTCAATGATTATCGCAGCCGCTACGTTGGCACGAACGCGAACGGCTGGCGCCCGTGGGGACTGGTTGATCCGGAACGAAATCTGCGCGGCAGTTACGAGGTGCTGCGCCGCGAGTTCTCCGGCTTTGCTGTGCGCCAGGCGCAAATCCTATCGGGCTATGTGGTGTTGCGCCTCGCCGCGCGGGCGGACTTTCCGGTATACTCGCCTGCGCCCGTCGAAGTGAAGGTGCGGATGATGGATGGGCAGGGCCGCCTGCTCGAAATCAAAAGCGTCTCCGTTCCCGCCCTGGAACCGGGCGCCGAACACGAAGTGCGAGTACCCATTGCTCCAGGTACCGGGATGTTCCGCGGCGAAGTTTGGCGCAGCAAAGCTCGGACGCTCACATTCGGGGTGGTGCGTCCATGATGCGCGCGGCTTGTGCGCTCCTGATGTTGGCGGCCTGTGCCTGCGCAGAGCCGGTGCTGTGGTACCGCCAACCTGCGGCAAAGTGGGAGGAGGCCCTGCCGGTAGGCAATGGCCGGTTGGGCGCGATGGTGCGCGGGGGCGTCCGCGAAGAACTGCTCAACCTGAATGAAAACTCCGTCTGGAGCGGCCATCCGTACTTCATCGAGAAGCCTGAAATGCGCGAGAACCTTCCCCGGTTACGCGAACTGCTCTTCACCGGAAAGTACGCCGAGGCCGAAGCCCTCGCGCAACGGACAATGACCATCCGGCCAGATCCGCGCTACGGCACTTACAAGCCGCTTGGCGACATGCGTCTTGCATTCGATCTTCCCGATGGTGAGCCTTCCGGCTACCGCCGTTCACTCGATCTTGATTCCGCTGTTGCAGAAACATCGTTCACTTCGGGCGGGGTCAAATACACACGTCGCGTCTTCGCCAGCGCCCCGGCAGAGGTGCTTGTGATTCGACTAGAGGCTTCGCGGCCCGGTTCCATTTCCCTCACTGTTGCGCTCACACGGGAGAAGGAAGCAACTACTGTCGCCAGCGGGCCTGACACGCTGTTGTTGAGCGGTGAATGCGACAATGGCGGCGTCCGCTTCCACGCCCTTCTGCGCGCAATCCCGACGGGCGGTACGGTTACGCTGACAAACAATAAGCTTCGCATCACTGCCGCCGATTCCGTCACATTGCTGCTTGCTGCCAATACGAGCTATCGTCTCTCTGATCCGGTGGGCCGAGCGAAGGCCCAACTCACCGCCGCGCCCCTCTTCGATCGCCTCCTGGCGGATCACCTGAAAGACTATCGATCCTGGTTCCGCCGTGTTTCGCTGAAGCTCGACGGCCCTGATCTAAACGGAGTTCCGACGGACGAGCGTTTGCACCGCATCGCCGCCGGCGCCGCCGATCCGCAACTCGCAGCCGCCTACTTTCAATTCGGCCGCTATCTGCTGATCTCAAGCTCCCGCCCCGGAGGACTTCCGGCGAACCTGCAGGGCCTGTGGAATCCGCTCTTCAATCCTCCCTGGTTCTCAGACTACACCATCAACATCAACGCCCAGATGAACTATTGGCTTGCTGGCCCTGGCAATCTAGCGGAACTCGAGCAACCGTTGTTCACCCTTACCGAGAGCCTCCGCGAGCCTGGCCGCAGGGCAGCCCGCGACCGTTTCGGTGCACGCGGATTCGCGCTCTCGACTCGCACCAATATCTGGGGGAACACCGATCTGCGCGGTACATCCGGACTACTGTGGTATGACAGCGCGGCTTGGCTCGCGCTCCACTTTTGGGAAGCATACCGTTTCTCCGGCGACCGCACGTTCTTGAAGAACCGCGCGTGGCCGGTCCTTCGCGAAGCCGCCGAATTCTATTTCGATACGCTCGCCGAAGACCCGCGTACTCACAAGCTTGTTACCGGCCCGGCAGCATCTCCTGAGAATACCTTCCTCGCGCCCACCGGAGAAAAGGTTTCGCTCACCATGGGGCCGGCGATGAGTATGGAGATCGTCCGCGAGCTGCTCACCGCCTGCGTGGAAGCGTCGCGCACTCTCGGTATCGATGCTGCGTTTCGAGCGGAAGCGGAATCGCGCCTCGCGCGCCTGGCGCCACTACGAACGGGCTCAAAAGGCCAGCTTCTCGAATGGAACGAAGAGTTCCAGGAATCCGATCCACACCATCGCCATGTTTCGCACCTGTTCGCGCTCCACCCGGCCACACAGATTACGCCTCGCGGTACTCCGGCTCTTGCCAGTGCAGCGCGCAGATCGCTCGAACTTCGCGGCGACGCCGGCACCGGGTGGAGCACGGCATGGAAAGTCAATTTCTGGGCGCGCCTTTGCGATGGACAACGCGCCGGAGAATTGTTGCAGCGATTGATAGGCGCGAGCACTCTGCCAAATATGCTCGACACACATCCGCCGTTCCAGATCGACGGCAACTTCGGCGGCGCGGCGGGCATTGCCGAGATGCTGCTACAAAGCCACTCCGGCGAAATTGAACTTCTCCCAGCGCTTCCCTCCGCGTGGTCTGGCGGAACAGTGAAAGGGCTCCGCGCGCGTGGTGGTTACACGTTGGATCTGGAATGGAGCGCGGGAGAACTGCGCCGCTTTTCGATCCGTTCCGATCACGACGCCACTCCAACCATACGTTACCGGGCCCAGGTGATCCGTTCAAAACTCAAAGCAGGAGGCACGCGCGCACGTGAGTTCCGTAATGGCGAGTTTGTTTCTGCCAGGGCAGTGCGGCCCGTGCGGTAAGGGGAACTGCCACGCGCCGGGCTCGGAGAGTTCCACACACGTCACTGGATGATGCCGTTGCCACCTTTGAATTGCGGCCCCAGAGCCGCCCGGACCCGCAGTGCCAGTTCTTCCGGAGTGAAGGGCTTCTGGATTACTTCCACGCCTGCGTTCAGGGTTCCTTTCTCTGCGATAAAGTCCTCGGCATAGCCGGTCATCAATACGCTCCTGATCGCCGGTTGTGCCTGCCGCAACCGCTGCACCAGTTCAAGGCCGCTCATGTACGGCATGACCATGTCCGATAACACAAGGTCGATCGGGGCTTCGCTTCGTTCGACGATCAGCAACGCTTCGCCGGCATTGCTGGCGGCGATCACATGATATCCGAAGGTCTTTAAGGAGGCTGCCGTGAATTCCCGGACCTCCTCCTGATCCTCCACAATCAAGATGGTTTCGGTTCCGGCAACATTCGGGACGGGCGCCCCTGCCGGAGTCTCCAGAACGCATGCGGTTATCGCCGGCAAGTAGATCCGGAATGTCGTCCCCATGCCGGGTGCGCTCTCCAGATCGATGCAGCCATTGCTCTGCGCGATGATGCCCTGCACTGTGGCCAGGCCAAGCCCGGTGCCCTTTCCGGCGGCCTTGGTCGTAAAGAAAGGCTCGAAGACTCTGCTTCGCGTCGCCTCGTCCATGCCCGCACCGGTATCGATCACCGCCACCACAACGTAGATCCCGGCGGCCGGTTCAAAGGGAAACGCGGACCTCACCTCCGCGCTGGTGACGTTGCCGGTCTCGATCCGCAACCGCCCACCTTGCGGCATGGCATCGCGCGCATTTACGGCCAGGTTCATGATTACCTGTTCTAACTGATGCGGATCTGCGTAAACATGCAGCTCCGCGGGAAACAACGTGAAGGTCACCAGGACGTCCTCTCCCACCAGACGCTCCAGCATGGTATGCATCTCTTTGACCACAACATTCAGGTCGAGCACGCGCGGCTGCAGAACCTGCTTGCGGCTGAACGCCAGTAGTTGCCTGGTCAGCGCTGTGGCTCTGTCTCCGCAAGTCTTGATCTCGTACAGGTATCTATGGAGCGGGTCGCCGGGCCTTAACTTTCGTAGTGCAAGTTCACTGTAACCGTTGATAACGGTCAACAAGTTGTTGAAGTCGTGGGCAACACCGCCTGCCAGGCGGCCTACGCATTCCATTTTCTGGGCTTGGGCCAATTCGGCCCTGAGCTTCTCTCTCTCCTCTTCGGCACGCTTGCGGTCGCCTATATCCTGCCCGATCCCTATGGATCGGCCATCGGACATCTTCACGTTTATCCAGCTTGTCACGACGATGCTGCCATCCTTGGCCGTCGTACGACAGTCCACCCAGCCGCTCCCGGACTGCATGAACTGGATCACCCGCTCGCGTTCCTTTACGTCCGGGTAGCAAAGCTGCGTGAAATCTTCCCGCTGGCAGTCCTCCAGTGTCCATCCTAGAATCCGGGTCAGCGCCTGGTTCACGAGTGCGAAACTGTGCGGTGATTCGTAGAACGCGAGCATCACCGGGATATTGGCGAAGATTGACTCGATGAGTTCCACGCGCTGTTTCTTTTCAGCTTCCGCCAACTTCCTAGACGTGACGTCGCGGCTCAGGCCGAGTAGCCTGACGGGGACACCTTGACTGTCGCGCACTACGGTAGCATTGCCTCGTATATGACGGATTCCGCCGTTCGGATGCACGATGCGAAACTCAGTCTCGTAGCGGTGCCCATTGGCCAGTGCCGAACTGACCTCCGCCATCACCCTGCCCTGGTCTTCGGGATGAACTCTCTCCCGCCATGCTTCAAAGCGCGGTGCAAACTCGCCTTTCGTAAACCCGTACAGCGCTAAGTTCCGTTCATCCCAGTGCAGGTGTTTTGCGTCGATATCCCATTCCCAGAGACCGAATTTTCCCGACTCCAGGGCAAGATTCACCCGGAGGTTCGCCCGCAGCAACTCCTGTTGTGCGCGCTTTCGCTCCGTGATGTCAATGTACGATGCCACAACGCCCAGAAGATGTCCGGTTCGTTCCCGGACTGGTTGGGCATTGGCGATCAGCCAGGTAATGCGTCCGCCCGGATTTGGGATACCCAATTCCAGGCCGCTAACGCGCTCCCCTTTGCGAAGCGCCTTCCAAACTGGCCTTTCCTCCTCCATTAGCACCTTGCCGTCGCTGCCCAGTACATCGACCAGTTGATGCGGAAATGGACCGCCCAATTCCACGATGCGTTCGCCGAGCAATTGCCTGGCGGCATCGTTCGCGCTCTGGAGCCGGCCTTGATTATCGACAAAGATGACGCCTTCTACAAGCGATTCCACGATCGCACGGGCCTTGGCTTCGCTCTGCTGCAACTCCGCCTCGGCGCGCTTCTTCCCGGTGGCGTCACGGACAAATCCCACCAGATAGCCGGCGCCGTCGGCTGAACACTGAACGTTGACTTCTGTGGGAAAGACGCTGCCGTCTTTCCGCCGCAGCCAACCTTCAAACCTGCATTCCCGCTCATTCAGGATTTGCTGCAACCGTCGGAGCGTTTGCTCTTGGGAATCGGCCGGCACCAGATCGGTAGCTTGCATCTGGAGCAACTCCTGCTCGCTGTAACCGGTCATGCGGCAACCGGCTTCGTTGACCTCCAGAATTCGCCCGTCCATGCCGAGGCGCCATATGCCATCCATGGCGGAGTGCAGGATAGTCCGGTAGCGCGCCTCGCTTTCGCGAAGTGCCTTTTCGGCCTGTTCGCGCTCGGTGATGTCACGCGCCAACGCCAGATAGACAGGCGCATCGTGCAGTTCGATACGCCCGACGCGGACCTCAACGGGAAACATCGTGCCGTCCTTGTGGCGATGCGTGCCATTGAAGGTGACCGCGCCTCCCGGCGGAATGCTGCGCCACGCTTCTCGTGCCTCGGCGATGCCGGCATCCATTTCGATGTCGAAGATCGTCAGGCTCAATAATTCTTCGCGGCTGTAGGCGAGGCTCAAACAGGCCTGCTGGTTCACCTCCAGGATCTTCCCATCAGCATCGTGGACGTAAAGCGCATCGGCCGCCTGTTCCACCAGAGACCGGAATCGCTCCTCGCTCTGGCGAAGCGCGTACTGCATTTTCGTGTGTTCGGTGACGTCCTGGATAACACCGGTAGAGCGGAGGAGCTTTCCCGATGCATCCACCGTCAGACCGTTTCTGGTATCGATGTAGCGGATCTCTCCCGTGCTCTTTTGCACGATCCGGTGCTGGCTGTCCCAGGCTTCGCCTTCGGCGTTGCGGTACTTTGCATAGGTCGCCAGGACCTGATCCCGGTCATCCACATGAATCCGCTGGAAGTAGGTTTCAAATGACGGTACAGTGTGCTCGGGATCGAGGCCCAGGATGCTGAAGAGTTCCGGCGACCAGGTCACCTCGCCTGTCGCCGCATCTTCGCTGAAACTTCCAATGTGGGCGATTTGCTGGGCAGCCGAAAGTTGGGTCTCGCTGTGGCGCAGGGAATCCTCGGCCGCGCGCTGTTCCGTAATATCAATAAAAATGCAGGCCAGCCGGTTCGCTTCGAAGGGAAACATAATCACCTCGAAGATCCTGTCCAGGAAGGAGGTAGAACCCTCGATGCGCACCGGCTCTCCGCTCGCGGCCACCCGGTTGCCGCGCTCGAACCAGAAGTCCTCCAGCCTCGGCAGGACCTCGCGAACGGACCGGCCGGTCAAGGCCTGCGCCTTCGTGCCGGTCATCTTCTCAAATGCAGGGTTGACGGCCAGTACGCGGTAATCCACGGGTTTCCCAGCCGCATTCCTGACCACCTCGAACAGGCCATAGCCCTCCTGCATCGAGTGGAACAGCCAGCCAGTCTCGTACTGCACGGCAGAGCGGGATTGGGCCTCCAGTTCACCTATTCGAGCGTGCAGCAGCGTGTTTTCCCTGCGTAGCTGCTCGAGTTCACCCAGCATGGTTTCGCCCACGGTCTATCCTCCAGCACCGCTATTGAGAGCCGACAGATGCGACCGGCAAACATTCCCACGCATGTTATCCGCGCGCGATGCGGGCGGCGGTGCCCTACGCATCGTGTTATTTTCCGAATAACACGATAAAGAGACTTGATTCTCTTATACCGCCATCTCATCTGCGATGCAAGCGACCACCCCGATGGCTGATCATGTTGCCAGTGGTGCAAGGCTGGGCTAGACTGTTGGTACGTTTTGATTCATCTCGGAGGATGGACTATGGCTCGCGTATACATTACCAGCGCAAATGTGAGAGTGCTATTTACGAACGATTCTGCTGTCGGGACAGGGTGCCCGAACAAGCATGACGATGTTCTGCTCGTGCAGTTCTTTCTGAAGGTGATCTCCGAAGGTCCCGACGCGGCACGCTACAAACCGGTGAATAAACCGGCATTGACCTGCGACGGCCTGTGGGGCTCAAACTCGCAGGCATACCTGAACCAATACATCTCCGCCAACAGCGCCGCGAACCCGGGCGCTCCGCTTAAGGATGACGGCCGGGTTGACCCGGTAGTCAATGGAAGGTTCATGGGCAGCCTGAGCGGTACACTTTATACCATTCTTGCTTTGAACAACAGCTATATGAAGGCACGAGGTCTCAGTTCGTTGAGCGACATTACTACTGACGCCGCGTTTCCAACTGTGCTGCGGCCTTCATTGAAGGTTCAATAGTTTAAGTAGTCGCGGCTCTGCTACATTGGGCTCATGAGCCGATGGATTTGTGTGCTTGCATTGTCCGGCGCGTTTGCGGCGGAGGCTCCTAACCGGGCTGCGGTGGAATCGTTTCGCGCTGGAATGGCGAAGTCAGTGGAGAGCCTGGAGCGGGCTCTCGCCAAGCCCAATGCGCAGCCTTCGATTCGCGATCTTCCCAATGGCGCGCTGGCGAAACTGGTGTTGGGACAAGACCCGGCGGGCGCGGAACGCCTGCTGCGCATGACCTTCGAACAGCAACTGCCCGATGGCACCGTGCCGTGGCAGATCGGCCGCCCGGAGATAAAGGATCCGAACGCCATTGAGTTCACCATGCAGGGCGTGGGGCCGATCCTCAAGGGCTACGGCGGCAAAATCTCTGAGGAATTCAAGGCCTGGCTGAAGCCGCACGTGGTGCTGGCTTTCACGGCGATGCGGAACCACAAAGTGCCGGTGAGTTACACCAACATCTTTCTGATGAAGACGGTGAACATGGTGCTGAATGGCGAGGCGGTGGGAGATGCGCAGGCCGCCGCCGAGGGCTATCAACAACTGGATGCGTGGATCGAATACACGCGGCAAAACGGCATCCATGAATTCAGCAGCCCGACCTATTACTGCACCGATCTCAACACGCTGGTGACGGCGCTACGGTACATGGATCGTGCCGAGGGGCGGGAAAAGGTCCGGCACATTCTGGATTATTACTGGACCGATATCGGGGCCAACTTCTTTGAGGGGCGGCGGCGCATGGCTGGTCCGCACAGCCGCGACTACGATTTCCTCACCGGGCACGGAGGGATTGAGTTCTTCCTTGCTGCCGCGGGGTGGCGCGAGCGGCCTTACACCGATAAGCCCGATCTGGAAAAGATCTACCTGTTGCTGAACGATTGGCCGGGCGGCTATCAACCTTCATCGGCGATGCGTGCATTGGCGGCAATTCCGCAGAGGACCGTGGTGCAGGTGTGGGGCGAGAAGCCGGACAACGTACGGACACATTTCGTGACTCCGGAGTTTTCCATCGGCAGCACGAACAGCGACTACAATCCACAGGACAAGCTGCTCTCCATGGAATTCGCGTCGGAGGCGGACATTCCGGCGGTTACGGTGGTGCCCGATCCGTTCGATGCGCCGTGGGGCAAGGCTCGGATGAATGATCGCTCCGGACATTCGAAGCCGTGGCATGCGCCACTGCACGTGACCTCGGCGCAGGCGGAGGGAGCGGTGCTCGCGCTGCTGGATATCGAGCCATCGTCATCACGGGCGCAGACAACGTTTTCGACAAGCGTGATTCTGCCGGCGGTGGCTGATGTGGTGCGACTCGATGGGCGCAAGGTTTCGCTGGCGCAACCGGGGAAGTTCACGGTGGAGACGGACTCTGTGATTGGGCTGCGATTGGGGAATGCTGCGTTGGCGATCAAGGTCATTCACAGCAGCGGCTTCGTTGCGGGATACAAGCCGCGCATTGCGCTGCAGAGCGATCACGAGGGCCTGAAATTCGGCGCTGCGCGCTTGACGGTTTATCAGTATGAAGGCGAAGTGACGACATTCAAGGACAAGCACTGTCCGCTGGCGCTGTTGATTGTGGCGGGGAAGGCCACCTCCGATGCGGAGCTCGAGCAATTGATGCGGCGAGTGAAGGATGCGAAGATCGAGGATTCGACGACCGGTTCGACGTGGCGCATTGCGGTACAAGCGGGCGAGGCAAAACTGGAGGCCTCTCGCGACATGGCGAAATCGCAGACCATCAGCCGGCGCGTGAATGGAACCGAACCGGCACGGGCGCTGTTTACGATCAACGGTAAGGACTATTCGCAGACGCTAATTGGGAAGTGACAGCGCATCGCCTTCGCGGCGGATTCCGAAGGTGAGTTGCTTGGCTGCGCCTGCGGCGGTGTAGGCGTCAATGGCGTATTGCCATGTCCGGCGCACGTCGGGCAGCAGGGCACGCGGCCCGGCAGGTACGCGCGTATCGACGAGTGCGACCGGCCGGGGCGCCATGGCGGCGGCGAGGTCGGGCAGATCGTAGTGACCCAGCACGCCCGGCACCACGGCAGTCATCACCTGGCGGTGGACCGGAGTGTTGACGATATCGTGATAGGAGACCGGCATCGCTTCCAGCACCACTGCTTTGATTCGGGTATCGATTGCCGCGGCATGGAGCAAGGCAACGGCGGAAGTGCCGTGCGCGACTCCAACCACACGGGTGAAACCTTCGCGCTCCATCAAATCCAGACCGCGAAGCAGGTCCTCAATGCCGAGACCGGGCAGCGGTTTTCCAACCATCATGGCGAGCCAGGCGAGTTTGTCGGGACCGAACCAGGAGTCCGAGTAGCTGGTCCATTTGCCTGCGGTGGAGCCGAAGCCAGCGACATCGATGGCGAGTACGGGATGACCGGCGCGGGCGAGCGCGTCGGCATCGCTTCCGGTTTTGAACGCGGCGGCAGAGCCGGCGTCATTGACGTACAGCACCGGTTGATTTTTGGATTCAACGGGCCGGGCTAGGAATGCTGCCACTCGCCGCGTGCCGACCAGGTATGTCAACGGCAGTAGTGTGTACGCTTCGCGAGTGGTTGTTTTTCCAGCCGTGACTTCGACAGATCCGGTGGCTGCCTCATACCGGGTGAACTGCTTCACTTGATCGAGGATGCGAAGCCGTGGTGCAGGGCGGGGAGGCAGCTTCGGGCCGAAGCGTTTGATATTCAGAGTGCTGGCAGTTTCGCCTCCGAGCGACACTGAGACCTGACCGGAGGGCGTGCAGTAGAGATCATCTTCCACCTCCGTTTGAAATACCGGTTCGGGCAGCGGACCGGCGGGGCCGCCTTTGAGCCAGCGATTCATCCAGCCATAGATCGCTTCGCGCACCTCGACCGGAACACCGTGGCCGCCGGGGCCGATGGCGTGATCGATCTTCTCCTGCCCATCGAACAGGCTGTAGATACGGCGCCCTTCGGCAACGGCGCGGCGCGCTCCTGCGATAGGAAAGAAATCTTCGGACGTCGAGACCACAAGGTACGGCTTGGGCGCGAAGGCGGTGATGAAGTCGGCGTGATCCAAGCCCGCGGCCAGTTGATCTGGGAACTGCTGTTCTGCATCCTGCGGACCGGTGCCGGGCATCTGCTCCTCCCACGCCGTGATGTAGCAGGCCGGAGCAGCGACTTTGAGGCGGTCATCCAGCGTTGCTATGTATGCGGTAAGCGTTCCGCCACCGGAGCAGCCGGAGACGGCTAGTTTCGTTGTATCCACATCCGGCTGTGCGGCCAGGACGTCGAGGCTGCGGATGGCGTCCCACACCATGTAGCGCGCGATGCTCTCGCCGCCGAGCAGGTTTTGAATACCCACCATCTGATGCTCCACCGTGGTGCCGCCGGCTTTCGAATCGCCAAGAGCGCGGTCATAGAAGATGCGTCGCTCGCCCTGTCCGATGGGGTCATAGGTGAGGACGACGAAGCCACTCTTCACCAGTCCGAGAGCCAGCGTTTGATAGAACGCGCGCGCCTTCGCGGCCTGGCTGTGGCCGACCGGTTGCAGCACGGCAGGGAAGGGTCCGCGGCCTTTCTGCGGAATGTAGAGATTGGCGGTGACGAAGAAGTTGGGCTGGCTTTCGTAGATGATGTTTTCGATGCGGTAGTCACCGCGATCGATGTTGCGCGTGCGGCGCAGATTGAGCGGCGTGCGTTTTTCGGGCAGGCCGCCTAGGAAGCCCAGGAGCGTCTTTCGGGTCCAGGCGGCGCGGGCCTGGGCATCGGCACGGGTCTGGATTTTCGAGACCTGCTCGCGCCGCGCGGTTAGCTGCTGGCCGGCGCGATTGAGGAGCCAGTCGCGAAGGTCGCTGCTCTGCGCCATGGCCGCAGAGCAGGAGAGAACGAACAGCAGCGTGCGCATTAGAACCTCGCCGGCGGTTGTCCGGTGGCGAACAGGCGGGCGAGCCAGTTTTCGATGATGCGGTCCTCTTCCGGCACGCGGTTGTGGCCTGTTTCGAGGGCGAGCAATAGCTGCTTGGGCGCGGTGATCACGTTGTAGGCCGCGTACATGGAAGTGGGCGGACAGGTGGCGTCGTTGTAGCCCCAGGCGTAGACTCCGGGTGCGCGGATGCGGCGGGCGAAGTTGACCACGTCATAGTAGTAGGACGTTTCGAGGTTCGCCTGCGTGCGCATGGAGCCGGGACCGTCTTCTCGGAACATGTGGGGCCAGCCGCCGGCGCGATTTTTCAGATAGCCGGTGACATCGGCGAGGGCAGGGTAGAAGGCGGCCAGCGCTTTGACGCGAGGATCGAACCCGGCGGTGACGAGAGAGAGTGCACCGCCCTGGCTGCCTCCGGTGACGGCGAGCGTCTTGCCGTCCCAATTATCGAGTGAGGTCAGATAGTCATTGGCGCGCAGGCAGCCGAGATAGACGCGGCGATAGTAGTAGCGGTCGCGCGATTCGAGTCCCCAGTTCTGGTAGCCGTTGAGGGCGCCCTGTGCGAGCAGCTGATAGACGCTCAAATCCATGGTGAGCGGAATGCCGTGGATGCCGATCGCGAGTGTGATCGCTCCCATCTCGGCGTACTTGATGGCCGGGTTGATCTTGGAAACGCCCGCGCCGGGAACCAGCAGCAGCGCCGGATACTTGCCGGGCTTGGTGGGCACGGAGAGCATGCCGAAGACCCGGGTGCGGGTGCCTCGGGTGCGGCCGACGTTTTGCAGGCTCAAATGATAGACGTTCACTTTCGAAGTGCTGAGTTCGGGGATCAGCGTACGCTGGGCATCGATCGGGATTTCGGCCAGCTCTTTCTTGCCTGCATCCCAAAAGGCGTCGAAGTCCGCGGGATTCTGCGCGGCGGGGCGGATCGCTTCGGGATCGAAGCCGGCGGTGCCGTTGCCGCGATAGGTCATGCCGTTTTCTTCGATGGTGGCGGTGCACCGCAGGAAGCCGGGCTCCTTCATGGTGCCGCCATCGACTCGGAGCGGATCGCCATCGAGCGTGACGGTCCTGGTGACGGTGGGGTTCATCTGCTCGGGGCCGATGCGATAGGTGAGCTTCACGCCCTTCATGACGTTTCCGTCGCGGATGGCGCGGATGAGGAAGGTGGCATTTTCGCCGGCCTTGTATTTCCAATCGGCGTGGTCAGGGGCGACGAATACCTGGATGGTCCCGGTGCGGGTCTGGGCGGAGAGAGCCGTGACCGCGAGGGCGAATAACAGCGACTTGATCATATTGATAATCATCTGATTTCATCTGATAAACTGCAAGACATGTCAGAACCTTTATTGATGGGCATTGCGGGCATTGGCCGCATGGGCTGGGTACACGCGCAGCATTTGCTGGAACTGGAACGCGAAGAGGGTGTGTGCCGCCTGGCCGCGGTAGTGGATGTGGATGGGGCAAAGCTGGAGCGCTTCGTCGCCAAGACCGGCTTCACCGGCCGGACATTCCTCTCGATCGAAGAGTACATCCAGGCGGACGTCTGCAAGGCCACCATGATTGTGACGCCCACGGCGATGCATCGCGACCATGCGTCGATTCTTGTGAAGGCGGGGCACCGGGTTATCTCAGAGAAGCCGCTCACCGGCACGCTCGAAGGCGATTTGGAGTTTTGCGCGGAGCTTGACCGCGACGCACCGAATGGCGTGATGCTGGCATTTCAACGGCGCTTCGACGCTGCATTGGTGTACGGGCGCGAGTTGATGCACTCCGGTGCGATCGGCAGGGTGGTCAAGGTCTATTCGGCGTTGGAGGATTCCGGCCCCGCACCCAATGGCTATGCGAGTGGCGGCATTTTGCCCGATATGTCGGTCCACAACGTGGACGAAATTTTGTGGCTCACCGATAAGATGCCGGATCGGGCCATGGCCATCGGCTCGCGGGTTTACAGTCACGCGCTGACGACCTGCGATGAGGACTTTGACGATGCGTCGCTGTACATGTGGTTCGGCGAAGACCTGCTGGCCCAGGTGCAGGTATCGCGCAATCACGTTTCGGGCTATCGGGTGGAGACGGTGATTTTCGGCGATCAGGGACAGATCCAGATCGGCCACTTTTTCCAGCGTCCGGACGAGATCATTGTGGAGGCGTTTGGCCGCCGCGGGAAGATGGAGCCGATTGCGCGCCGCTCTTTTCCGGGTGGAATCGGGGAGCCCGGCGCGCCGGAGTTCGTGGAGCGGTTTGGGCCGGCGTATAAGGCAGAGGCGGCGGCGTTTATCGATTGCTGCCGGCGCGGAGTGGCGTTCCCGGCGACTCATAACGATGGCTTGCGTGCGCAGAAGGTGATCAGCGCGGGGATGCGCAACGCGCTCACGAAGGCGAACGGTTCGGAGATTTAGTGGACAGGCGGTTTCGCCCCATGCCGCATAGTTTTTCAAAAAACCAAAGCTGCGCGGTCGAAATCGTAGCGCGGACATTCATGTCCGTTGCGTCGAGATTCGTCTCGACGTGTGTTTTCTACGCCGCGCCAAACCTCGACAAGAATGTCGAGGCGGTACGCAAGAATGCGCGCGCTACTAAGCCGCGAAAACTATGTGGCATTGGGCGGTTTCGCCTGTTCCCTCGAATACGATGTGACCGATGTCATTACTGATTCCAGATACTCCGCTACTTACCTGATCTGCCCCCCCACGGCAAGCCTTCTGACTATCGGACGTATTTTCGTGATAGCGGCTTCCGTTTATACGATAATCATTTAGATCGTTCGCTGAAGGACCTATGAAACGCCTACTTACTTTTTCACTCCTGCTGCCGGCGGCTGCACTGCTGTGTCACGCCCAACCGGCGCCTCCGGTGCTGGCTGCCTTACAGGCCGAACTGAACCGCTCCATGACCGCGTTGAAATCTCAACCGGTGCCGCCTTACTTCATTAGTTATGAAGTTACCGAGCTGCATTCGGTAGACGTCAGTGGTTCCTTTGGAACGCTGGCGCGCAGTGGCGAATCGCGGCGCCGGAATCTTGATATTGATTTGCGAGTGGGCGATTACCAGCTCGATAACAGCCGTCCGATCCGTGGAGGCGCGCAGATGGGAGGCGGCCGGGGGTATATCAATATGCCGGTGGACGATAATCCGGAAGCGATCCGGGCCAGCGTCTGGTATAACACGGACTCCTATTACAAGCGCGCAGTGGAACAACTTACTTCCGTGAAGACGAACTCGCGGGTGAAAGTGGAGCAGGAGGATAAGTCCGGTGACTTCTCGCCGGCGCCTGCCGTGGTCGCCGCCGAACCGGTGACGCCCATTCGCGTCAACCGCAAGGCGTGGGAGGAGAAGGTTCGCAAGTACACTGCTCCGTTTCAGCGTTACGGCAATATCTATCAGGCCAGCGCGACCCTCACCGCCAGCACGGAGACGCGCTGGTATGTTTCGACGGATGGCTCGCGCATCCAGACTTCACAGACGTCCTATCGCCTGATGATCTACGGCTTCACCAAAGCCGACGACGGCATGGAGCTGCCGCGTTACGAGAGCTTCTTTTCGTTCACGCCGGAGGGACTGCCTGACGATGCGACTGTGTTGAAGGCCGTCAACAAGGTGATCACCGACCTGAAGGCTTTGAAAGTTGCGCCGATTGTGGACCCTTATGTCGGCCCGGCGATTCTTACCGGACGCGCCACCGGCGTGTTTTTCCATGAGGTCTTCGGCCACCGCCTGGAAGGCCATCGCAACAAGGGCGAGGACCAGAGCCAGACGTTTAAGAAGTTTTTGAATGACCGCGTGCTGCCGGACTTCATCTCCGTCTACGCGGATCCGACGCTGAAGAAGCGCGCGGGAATCGATCTCAACGGATCGTACAGTTTCGACAACCAGGGAGTGAAGGCGAGGCGGGTGACCGTAGTAGACAAGGGGATCTTGAAGACCTTCTTGCTGTCGCGGACTCCGATTGAGGGCTTCCCTGAGTCGAACGGACACGGGCGCAAGCAGGCCGGCTACTCTCCCGTTGCGCGGCAGTCGAATCTGCTTGTGGAGGCCTCCGGCGCGGTGAGCCGCGCGGACCTCAAGAAGAAGTTACTGGAGGAAGTGAAGAAGCAGGGCAAGGGCTTCGGTCTTCTGTTTGACGATATTCAGGGCGGGTTCACCACCACCGGCCGCACGATGCCGAATGCGTTCAATGTGCTGCCGGTGATGGTCTATCGCATCTATCCGGATGGGCGCGAGGAGCTGGTGCGAGGCGTGGATCTGATCGGCACGCCGCTTACGGTCTTCACGCGCATCATCGGCGCGGATGATGACGTGGCGGTGTTCAATGGAACCTGCGGCGCGGAGTCGGGAGGAGTGCCGGTATCGGCCTCAGGACCGGGCCTGCTGGTGAGCCAACTGGAAGTGCAGAAGAAGCAGAAGTCGCAGGAGCGGTCGCCGATTCTTGCGCCGCCGTTCGATGACAAGTAGACCACAGGAGCATAGACATGAAACGTACACTGAACAGCCTCATTTTAGGAACCTTCATTGCCTGCTTCGCGGCTACCGGCTTCGGGCAGGACGACATTGTCATGAAGGCGATGCGCGACGAGATGAACCGGTCGATGAAGAAGCTCCAGCTGGAGAATCTGGAGAAGCCGTACTTCCTTTCGTATTCCATCATCGATACAGAGACCGCCAATGTGTCGGCCAGTTTCGGCAGCCTGCTTGGCAAAGTAGAGCCGCAGCACGGCCGGTATGCCAAGATCCAGTTACGAGTCGGCGACTATAAACTCGATAACCGCAATTTCTTCTCGCTGTCATCGAGCCGCGGCGGCAGCATAGTGACATTGCCTCTGGACGACAATTACGACGAGATCCGGCGGCAGCTCTGGCTCGCTACCGACTCCGCTTACAAGAAAGCGGTGGAGGACCTCTCCAAGAAGCGCGCACTGCTGCAGAACAAGAATCGCACGGAGATCATTCCGGATTTCAGCAAGGAGAAGCCGGTGACGATGACGGACGTGCTGCCGGCTGTTCCGATCAACGCCGCTGAAATGGAAAGCCTGGTACGCGGTCTCTCCGGACTGTTCAAACAGTCGCCGGCGATCGCGACTTCGCAAGTAAGCCTGCAGATCTCCAACGAATACAGCCGCTATGTGAACAGCGAAGGCGCAGCCACCACTATCCGCCAGCCCGAGATCTATATCGCCGTTACCACGTCATCGCAGGCTGCGGATGGACAACCGGTTGCGGCGGGCTTCTCCTACCGCGGCCGGTCAATGAAAGACCTTCCTCCGCGCGCGGAGATGGAAGCGAAATCCGGCTGCGCAGCAAACAGGTGGCGGAGTTGCGCAGCGCACCACTGCCTGACCGCTATGCCGGTCCTGTCCTGTTTGAAGGCGAGGCGGCTCCAGAGATCGTCTATCGCTCCTTTCTTCCGCACCTGATGGCGGCTCCGGAGGTGCTGGTGGACAATCAGCAGTTCCGGTCAATGATGCCGCGCGATAGCGAGAATCTGGTGGAGAAGATCGGCCTGCGGGTGCTGCCGGAGTTCCTCAGCCTGACCGACGATCCCACGGCCACTGCAGCGGGCAAGACTCACCTGTTGGGCACATACAAAGTGGACGACGAGGCGGTGCCTTCGCGGAAGATGCAACTGGTGGAGAACGGTTTGCTGCTGAAACTGCTGACCGGCCGGGCACCGGTGCTGGGGATCGCGCAAAGCAGCGGCAGCTTTCACTATGGGGGCGTCACGCCGTCGAACGTGATCGTCAGCTCCACGAAAGCCATGACGCTGGACCAGCTTCGGGCCGAATTGCTGCGCCGGGCCAAACTGCGCGGCAAGGAGTATGGAGTGATTGTCCGGAAGGTGGATTTCACCACCCGCGGAGCGGATGGAGGCGGACTGGCTGCCGGCTCCCTGCCTGTGTTGCTGGCCTACAAGCGCTTCCTGGACGGCCATGAAGAGCTGATGCGGAATGCGGTGATTAACGGGATCAGCTTCGGGAGCTTCAAGGACATTCTGGCGGTCTCCGATTCGCCGGACGTCTGGAATGTCTCTTTTTCGCCTCGCCCGGCAAACCCGCTGGAGGGCGCAGGCAGTTCGTTTGTGTCGGTGGTGGTGCCTGCGTTGTTGTTTGAGGACGCCACGGTGCAGAAGCCCACGGGCAACGTCAACAAGCCTCCGTTTATCGAACATCCTTATTTTTCAAAGGCTCAGTAGCGGGGCAGGCTAATCATCCGGTCCTGTTGGGCCGATAGACGGTAAGACATGATGCCGGCAGATAAGAACAGGACAACTCTTTTCGTATCTGCCGGCATTTTTGCGTCTGTCGCGGGGTTGCTGACGGTGATCCACGGGCATCGCTTGGTGCTGGATGCGATTGACGAGGGGATTGTGCTCGATTCGGCACAGCGCATGGCGGGCGGCGCGGTGCCTTACGTGGACTTCTTTGCCTACATGAGTCCGGGCGGGTATTGGATTCAGTCGCTGGTTTTCCAGCTGTTCGGCATCTCGCTTTTCACCGGGCGCATTCCCATGATTTTCGAAGTCGCGCTGCAATGCGGGCTGGTGTTCTGGCTGACGTCGAGACTGGCGTCACGGAAGGCCGGAGCCGTGGCGGCGTTTCTGTTCACCGGGTTTGAGATCGCCAACGCCGGCAACCTGATCGGGCAGCACCGTTGGGACAGTTCGGCGCTGGCGCTGGGGGCGCTTTGCCTGATGTTGGCTGGGTTGGAGCGCCCGAGGCCTGCTGTGTGGTGGTTAGGCGGCGGCGTTGCGATGGGAATGGCGGCCTGGTGCACACCCTCGATGGCGATCCCGATTGGCGCTGTCTTCCTTTGGGCCTGCGCGCGGAAGGAGCACCGTTGTCTTGTGATTCCGTTCGCGGCTGGGATTGGGATCATTGGGTTGGCCGGCGTCGGAATACTGGCGGCGCAGGGCGCGCTGGGCGCTTTCCTGAAGCACCTCGCATGGCTGAAGACCAATTACTCTGTGGTCAATGTGATGCCCTATGGTGCGGTGAATGGCGGAATGGCAGATCTGTTGAAGGGCGCTCAGGGAATGGAGCGTGCAATGCTGCTGGTGATCGTGACGTTCATGGAACTGCCAGCGATTCTGCCCGTCCTGGCTGTGGCGCTGTGGTTGTTGGTTTGGAAGTTGGGAAGGATCAACAAAGAGGAGAGAGGCGTGATCGCGCTGCTCCTGTTGTTGATGATCGCCCTGATTGCCACCGCCTATCCACGGCCCGATGTGGCGCATCTGGTTTTTGTCGCGGCGATTCCTTATGTGTTGACGGTTGCGGCGATTGCGAGGCTGATTCCCAGTTCGGCCGGAATCTGGGTCTCCGTCGTGCCTTGCCTGTTTTCCCTAATGTTCGGCGGCACTCTGGTGCGGGAGTGGATGGACTCGCGGACCATGCCCAGCCCTGTTGGACCGCTGCAGGTCTCGCGGCGGCACGTCGATGCCATGCAGGATCTGTTGTCGACCGTGCATCCCGGCCAGGGATTGTACGTGCATCCCTACATGCCGGTCTATTATTTCCTGACCCAGGGCCGGAACCCTACTCGATTTTGCTATCTCGCGCCAGGCATGATGACGGTGAATGAAGAGCTGGAAACCCTGGAGGGACTGAAGGCGAATCCCCCGCAGTGGGTACTCTATCTCCAACTTTCGAGGGAGGCCTTCCTGCGAGTGTTCCCTTCGGGCGCCGGGGTGGATAACCGCTACCGTACTCTGGAGCAGTGGCTGGAGCAGAACTACAAGCCTTTGGATGACAAGAAAGTGAACGTCATGGGCTACGAGCTTTGGCAACGAAGGAACTAGGTCGTCCATAATAGAAGGTGGTTATGGATGAGAAGTTCTTAAATATCTCCGCATACCGGTTTGTGGAGTTGGATGGCCTTGCCGAAATGCGCGAGGCGATGCGCAGCCGCTGTGTTGAGGCCAATCTGAAGGGTACGATCCTGCTTGCGCCGGAGGGCATCAACATGTTCCTGGCGGGCGAACCGGACAAATTGAATTCCTGGATCGAATGGTTGAAGACGGATTCGCGCTTTGCCGCGGTGGAACCGAAGGAGAGCTGGTCTGACCATCAGCCCTTCAACCGCATGCTGGTGAAGCTGAAGAAAGAGATCATCACCATGCGCCAACCGCAGGTGCGGCCGATCGGCGTCCGCGCCCCCGTGGTGAAGGCCGTGGACCTGAAGCGCTGGCTCGACGTGGGTCATGACGATACGGGCAGGCCAGTTGTGATGCTGGATACGCGCAACGGCTTCGAAGTTGAGATCGGGACCTTCGATGGAGCCGTAGATCCGGGGATTCTGCATTTCAGCCAGTTCCCGCAACGAGTGATCGACTTCCAGAATGAATGGAAGGAGAAAACCGTGGTGACGTTCTGCACCGGTGGAATCCGTTGTGAAAAGGCCGTGCTCTACATGCAGGAGAAGGGCTTTGACAATGTGCTGCAGTTGGATGGCGGCATCCTGAAGTACTTCGAAGAGGTTGGCGGCGCTCATTACAAAGGCGAGTGCTTTGTATTTGACCGGCGTGTGGCTTTGACTCCGGACTTGAAAGAGGCCGGCAACGTGGAGTGCTTTAACTGCAGGGCGATTGTGTCGCCTGAGGACCAGAGGTTGCCGGCGTATGTTTACGGTAAATCGTGCAAACGGTGCGTGCAGTAGCCGAACCGCTAAACGGTGATGGCGGCGATTTTTCTGGAGAGCTCCGCGGCTTTGGCTTGATCCATCAATAGGCCACCCGAGATCTCCATCCACTTTGCCAGATTGGCCATATCAGCTGTCATCAGGGCGCCGGGATCTTTCTTCAGGTGCGACTTGCACTGGCGTGCGATGAATGACTCTGTTGCCGGGCCCAGATAATTCTTGCTGATAAGAACTACTTTTTCGTATACCTTCATCTCACTCGCCTCCCGCTGAATCGTGTTCGGCCTGAACGGTTTCGGCTTCCATCCGGAAGAACTTCACGGCCGTTACCATGCGTGAGAAGGAATCGGCCAGATCGCCGATTTCGTCGTCGGAGTAACGGCGCACCGCGACCTCGAGATTGCCGAGGCTGACGTTTTCCGCCACGTCTTTCAAGTGCTCCACCGGCAACAGGATGGCGCGACTCAATTTATAGCTCATGGTGATTCCCAGGATCATGCCAACCAGCGACATGCCGATCGCCATACTGACAGAGCTTTTGCTCGTACGGTCGATGTCTTCCTGTGAGGTCTGGCTGGCCTCGCGGCCCGCGGCCTCTCCGTCTTCGGCGTAATCGTGCAGTCTGTCGGCGGCGCTGAAGTAGGCCTTTGCGGTGTCTGCGGCTTCTTCATTTTCGGCATTTGTGACCGCGGCGGCCATAGCTATTTTGTAAGTGGCGGTTTCGTTGACGATCTTCTGGAACTTCTCACGCTTCTCCGCAGTGGGGGCAATTTTCGCTGCTTTCAAAGCTAGTGATTCGATGGCTGAGAGTTCGAAATCCGCTTCATCCAGATACTTTTCGCGTGCCTTGTCCGCACCTAGCTGTTTCACCTCGCGCAGGTAGCTCTTCACCCGCCGTTCGGCCTCCAGGTTATGGACCTGGATTTCGAGTGCGGTGGCGTTGAGGCGGCCGCCGATTCTGGTTGCGTCCTGCGCACTTTGGCGAAGGCTGAAAACTGCATAGATCCCGATGCCAGCCACTGCGCCCAACAAAAGCAGGACGCCGCTGAATCCCCAGATCAGTTTATTTCTAATGGTCGCATTCATATGGTTTTTGATCTCCCAATCTAGAGTGGATAACCGGGTTCGCCCGGCTGCTTTCCGTTGATGCGCAGCACCCGGACTGCAGGTGCGATGGAGGGCAGGATTCCCGATTCCACGATCGCGATACTGCCTGCGAAACTGGAGACCGCTTTGGCGGCGGCTGGCCCTGTAGAGGCTGTACGTAACTGCACGGGCTCTTCACCGCGGAATTCGGCGTTGGCGATGTAGCGGCGGTATTCCGCTTGCGACATCCGGACAACGGCTGAAAGAACGCATTTGAATGCCTCGCTTTGCGGATCGGGCGCGACCAGTGATACCTGTTTCTTATCGGGCCAGTTCCGCAGATCGCCGAGGAGAAGCCTGCGCAGTTGTGCCATGGATAGACCTTCCGTGGCGTTGGCCTTATTGACCACAACGGCCAGGCCATTGGTTGGACATTCGGCGCGCACTGAGGCGCTGAAACTGAGCGTGAGGACAACGGTTGATAGGAATGTGATTCTCATGTGCGGCATATTCGATCGCTCCTTAGAAAGTGAATGCCATCTGGACAAGAAGCCCATTGGCTGTGGGAACCAGGCGCTGTTTGAGCAGGTTGTATTGGACTTTGACCGCGGCATAGTCGGTGACGTCTTTGCGCAGGCCGATGGAGGGTCCCGCATACCGGCCGGTAAACTGATTCACCGGATCGCCGGCGATGGCGTTCACAAACTGATAGCGCACGTAAGGACGGAACGAGCCGAATTTCCGAGAGATCTGGCCGTAACTGAGTGGCGTGTTGTACGACTTGTTGGTGCCATACAGGTGGTTCGAAAGCAAGACTCCTTCCCCGAGGAACTCCCAGACGGAGTTGTTGTACACGACGTAGCCGCTGGAGATGGCCTGGTCCACCCGGCGGATTCCGGTTTCTGCGGGGAAGATGCGATCCCTGTAATAGGAGCCGCCGATCTGCAAGCCCTGGGCCCACATCGGCTTGATGTAGGTCGCGAAGTTGTAGGCCTTTGAGGTCTTGTCGGATGCGAAGTTCTGAACCGCCGGTCCTGTTGGATCTGCTGAGTGACCGTTACTGATTTCAGCGATCCAATGCAGCCCGAGCGATCCGGTACCCGGGACAAGTCCCGTCGTCGTCATGCCCACTCCGTGAACAGGCAGCAATCCGCCGGAGTCCTCAAAGTAGTACATGAACGGGCGGCCACCTGCGGTTTGGAACCATGTGCCATGGTGGAAGGCCGTATTGTAGTAACCGATTGAGGTATGGAAACGGCCACCGCTTACTTCGAGATACTTGCTGGCCTTGTACGTCAATTGGACGCGCTCAATGTCCAGGCCCCAGCCGTTGCCTTTATCGGAGCCAATGACCAGCTCACTGACGAAACTCAATTTGTTTGTTAGCTTGGAGGACATGAAGAGATCGAATTCGCCGGTCTGGAAGGTGCTGCGGCCGCCGGTCACGATGGGAAACACCAACGGATTGGAATTGGTGCCCGCGCCGAAGTTGAGGTCATAGAAGCCGCGAATCTTCAACGCCGGTCCACCGCCGGGCATTTGCAGCATATGGTCATGAGAACCGCCTTCCGGTTCGGGCTCAGGAGGAGCCGGTTGGATCGGAGCGGCCGGTACTGCGGCGGGCGCTTCCGCCGGTGCCATCGAGAGGGGTGCTGAACTATGGTTCATGGCTGGCACCACCATAGCCTGATGCGAGCCGGTCCCATGACCGGAGCCCCGGCGTTCCGCCTCCAGTTCTTGAATGCGCTGATCCTGCGCAGCAACCTGATTGGCAAGGCGCTCAATCAGCACTAGTGCTTTTTTCAACTGGGTATCTGTATCTAGTTGGATAGATTGGGCCGATGCGGTCTGGATTGCACACATTACCGCAGCCACAAGTGTGTTCTTAAGAGCCATAGCTTAGGGTCTTATCGTCCCGAACTATAATCTAGTGAGGAAAAGTTAAACAAATTTCGATCAGCTGCACAATGTTTGATAAGATTTATCAACCTATGAAGAAGCTGGATTGAGCTGACGGCCGTTGGCGCGGAAGCGATGTTCACCTGGTGGGTAAATGAGAAACCTGGGAAGTACGGCGTGGAGCAATCCGGGACGGACGGCCAAATTCCGGCAAAATACGCCGGAAACTGGTGTCCGTCCCTGGTTTGCAGAGTCTCGGCTGGGTCAGGATATCTCGTCAACTGCTTTATCAAGGATCAACACCCACGGGGTGTGAAGGATGCAGGTATGATGGCACGCTGGGCGTTGGCCCTTGTTACGCTCTCCACAATCTACGCTGAGACCGCTGCCGAAAAGGCGCTCGCCGTGCTCGACAAACGCTGCCTGCAATGCCATGGCGAGCAGATGTCCATGGGCGGGTTGAAGCTGGTGACTCGCGAGCATCTCTTGAAAGGCGGATCGCGCGGACCAGCCATCGTTGCAGGTAAGGCCGGCGACAGCCTGCTGATCAAAGCCGTGCTGCATGAGAACAAACTGGCGATGCCTCCGGGCGGCGCTAAGCTCGCGGATGCGGATATCGCGGCACTTCGCGAGTGGATCGATGGCGGCGCCATATGGCCTGCCACGCAAAGCGCACGGAAGAAGCCTGCGGACTGGTGGGCGTTCCGCAAACCCGTTCGTCCGGCCGTTCCAGCGATCGCCGCGAAGAATCCCATCGATGCCTTCCTGTTAGAGAAGATGGCGAAGGGTGGTTTGGAGCCGGCAACGCGCGCGAACAAGCTGACCTTGTTGAAGCGCGCGACGTTCGATCTGTACGGACTGCCTCCGGCTCAGGCTCAAGTTGAATCCTTTCTCACCGACACCCGGCCCGACGCGTGGGAGAAGCTGATCGATTCGCTGCTCAACTCCCCGCGCTATGGCGAAAAGTGGGGCCGCCACTGGCTCGACCTTGTCCGCTACGGTGACACCTCCGGTTTCGAGCAGGACCCTTATGCTCTGGAGGCCTTCCGCTATCGCGACTACGTGATCAAGTCATTCAACGAAGACAAGCCGTACGACCGCTTCACCAAGGAACAGTTGGCGGGTGACGAACTCTACCCCGACGATGCGGATTCGCGCATGGGCACCGGTTACTTCCGCGTGGGCCCCAATCGCGACATGTTGTTCAAGGTTGAGGACCTGAACGTGGTGGAGAAGATGACCGACTACGTGGACACAACGTCGCAGGTCTTTCTGGCGATGACCACGGGCTGCGCCCGTTGCCACGACCACAAGTTCGATCCGATTCCGCAGCGCGATTTCTACCGCATGCAGGCCGTCTTCGCTCCGGCCGTGAACGACCGTATCTTCCTCGAATACAACGCCGGCCGCAATTACGATCTGAATTGGAACGGCCGTGAGTTCCGGCTGCGCCAGGTCGCCGATCAGATTGAGCGCATCTTCAAACCCTACCGGGATCGCATCACAAAAGAGAAGACGGCGAGGCTCTCCGCCGAAGCGCAGGCGGCGTTGAAACTGAATCCGGAAGAGCGGACCGCCGATCAGCAACTGCTGGCGCTGTCATCACTGCCGAAGACAAAGCCTACCGACGATCAACTCCGCGACGCTCTTTCGCAAGCCGATGCGGAAGTGCTGCATGCGCTGGAAAAGAAACTGGTTTCGATGTTCGCCGGCTACGGACCTCCACCAATGGCTCCGGGGATTGTCGATGTGGGTCGCGAAGCACCCCGTACGTTTGTGGCGTTGCGCGGGAACTGGGAGAATCGCGGCGAAGAAGTGAAGCCGGGATTCCTCACGGCACTGGGTGGCGGCGATATTCCCGAGCCGCCGGTGGAATCGAAGTCCACCCTGCGCCGCAAGGCATTCGCCGAGTGGCTGGCCTCTGCCGACAACCCAATGTTCGGCCGCGTCATGGCGAACCGGATCTGGATGTATCACTTCGGCAATCCACTGGTGGGTACGCCGAGCGACTTCGGTACGCGCGCCGGGCAGGCGACGCATCCGGAACTGCTGGACTGGCTGGCCACGGAGTTCGCACAGCGGAAGTGGTCTATCAAAGCCATGCACCGGCTGATCATGACTTCAGACGCGTATCAACGCTCCACGGACTCATCAGCCAAAGCGCGCGCGACCGATCCGCAGAACCTGATGCTCTCGCACATGAACCGGCGGCGGTTGCTGTCCGAAGAGATTCGTGATTCCGTTTTGCAGGTCAGCGGTAATTTGAATCTGAAGATGGGAGGCGTACCGGTGGTGGTTCCGCTTGAGGCGGAAGAGTTGTATGGCATGATCGGCAATCCATCGAACAACTGGAGCGTGACTCCCGATAAGAAGGAGCACACCCGGCGGAGCGTTTACCTGCTGACCCGCCGCACCTTCAAACAGCCGATGATGGAGGCCTTCGATTCGCCTGACGGCGTGGCCTCGTGTTCGCGCCGCAATGAAAGCACCACCGCGCCGCAATCGCTGGCGATGCTGAACAGCCGGTTTATGCTGGAGCAGGCGCGCATACTGGCGGCGAAGGAGAAATCGGTGGATGGTTTGTGGCGGCGTGTGTTGGGTCGAGCCGCAACCGACGGCGAACGCAAAGCGGCTGAAGAGTTTCTGTCGAAGCAGGCGGGGCTTTCGGGGTCGAAGGAATCCGCGATGGCCGAACTGGCAAGAAGTCTGATAAATCTGAACGAGTTTCTCTATGTTGACTAGACGCGAACTACTGCTCAAATCGGGCCAGGGCTTTGGCGCCGTGGCGCTGGCCGGCATGCTCAATGCCGCAAACGAATCCACGAAGAAGGCCAGGAGCATCATCTACCTGTTCATGCACGGCGGCGTTAGTCACGTGGACACCTTCGATCCCAAGCCGGAGCTGCAGAAGCGCACCGGCCAACCGCTTTCGGTGGAGCTGGCCAAGACTATCAAGACCAGCTTCATTCACGATCCGACCAAGGCGATTCTGCGCGGCAGTCCGTGGGCCTTCAAGCCGGGCGGCAAGTCCGGCCTGCCGGTGAGTGACCTGTATCCTCATGTTCGCGACCGGGCAGACGACATCGCGGTGATCCGCAGCTGCTTCAGTGATGTGTTTGACCATGCTCCGGCGATCTATCTGCGCAACTCCGGCTCGCAGTTTCCTGGGCGGCCGTGCCTGGGATCGTGGGTGACTTACGGCTTGGGATCGTTGAACAAGAACCTGCCGTCGTTTGTGGTGATGTCCGATGGATCAACGAAGTCGGGCCCCGTTGCTTATGGAGCAGGCTTCCTGCCGGCGATGTATCAGGGGACTGTTTTCCGTGGCGGCGAGAATCCGATCCTGTATTTGCGGACGCCGAATGGCGTGACGGAAGAGGCGCAGAAAGAGACGCTGAGTTTCATTCAGAAAATGGACCACCTCCATCAGGCCGCGCACACAGCCGATTCCACGCTCGACGCGCGCATCGCATCGTATGAACTCGCGTACCGGATGCAGAGCGCCGCGCCGGAGGCGGTCGACATCACGAAGGAGACTGCGGCGACCAAGGCGCTTTACGGCATCGGCGAAACCCGCACGGACGACTTCGGCCGCAAGTGCCTTCTCGCCCGGCGACTGGTAGAGCGCGGCGTGCGGTTCATCCAGATCTATTCCGGCACCAACGTCGGCGACGATTGGGACCAGGCGCACGAAGACCTGGTCGGTTCGCACACAAAGATGGCGGGCAAGACCGATAAGCCGATCGCGGGGCTGCTGGCCGATTTGAAGTCGCGCGGCTTGCTCGATGAGACGCTGGTTGTATGGGGCGGGGAATTCGGACGCACGCCATTATCGCAAGGCAAGAACGGCCGCGATCACCATCCGTATGGATATTCCATGTGGATGGCCGGTGCTGGGATCAAGGGCGGCCAGGCGCTGGGAGCAACCGACGACTTCGGAGTGCAGGCCTCGGAGATGCGCGTGGATTCGCATGACGTGAACGCGACGCTGTTGCGGTTGATGGGCATCGATCATGAGAAGCTGACATACTTCTATACGGGACGCGATATGAGGCTGACGGATGTCCACGGCTACAACGAGTTCACCAAGAAACTCGTCTAGCCGCAAACTGTAACATTGCGTGGGAGTTATGCTAACCTGGACTCCGTCGGGGCGAGAGCGGCCGTAGCCCTTCTGCGCCTCCGTCTTCACACGAGGTCAGCTTGACGAATAGAATCCCCCGCCGCCGCTTTCTGCAATCGATTCCCCTGGGCGCCGCCGTCGCGCAAGGCGTCCTTCCTGCCCAGCATCCAGGCTTCGCCCCTGCGGCCGCCGAATCCCCGGCCGCTACCGCCACCTGCCGGTACTCGGTGGAAGACGGCGCCATCACGATTCGCAATGGCACGTACTTTAACAACCGCCCGCTGTACTGCGCGCATCGCGCCGCGGCCGTGCTCGGCGGGGATCGTCCGCTGCTGCGGTTCATCCAGGATAACCAGGTATGCGGCGTGCTTTCGATCGCAATCGTAAAAGACGGCGCGGCCCGCTGGCTGCACGAAGCCGCGGACGTTCGGATGGAGTATCGCTGCGGCCACCTCACGTGGCACATTGCGGACCCTGCCTTCCCTGGCGCTGCTTTCACACTGGAAGCCGTGCCCTTTGACGACCGCGCCGGATTCGCGGTGCGCCTGAGGTCGACTGGAGTTCCGCCGGGGACGCGGTTGCTGTGGAGCTTCGGCGCAGCGCACGAGGAGCCCAACGTGATGTGGGCGTTTGACCCCGTTCTGATGGCGCAAGACGAAGGTTGGCGCGAACCGCTCTCCAAGGTGTTGTTCCGCGGATTGGAACCGGAGCGTGCGCGCGGCAACTCCGTCGCGATTGACGGCAGAGTGATACGGGTTGCCCGCGCGGGAGCCAAGATTGTCACGTTTGCCGGCGATGGCGGCGTCTCTAATCTGTCGATCGGCGACGCGGCGCAGTACGCCGATCCTTCACGGCTGCTCTCCAGCGGCGGCGGTGACGCTCCGGTCGGCTTAGGAGTTCATGCTCTCAAGCCGGAAACCCACTGGGTGGTTGAGAGCGCGCCTGCTGGCGGCGCAGTAGACCAGTCACGGACCGGCCAACCAGCCGCGTCCTTTGACCGCGCACTGGCAACTGCGCGGGCTCTGGCCGGCCGGGTTGTGGTGAAGACCCCGGAGCCGCGACTCGACGCCTCCGTAACCAGCGCTCTGCACGCGATCGACTCCATCTTCTATCCGCCTGTGCATCGCCATGGCTGCATGGCTTGGAACGTGCGGTTACCGGGCTGGCGCACGCAGTATGGAGCGACGGTATTTGGCTGGATCGATCGCGTGGTGGAGCAGGCGAAATTCTACCTGTCGTCACAGGTGAAGGAGTCCAAGTTTACGACAGCCGAACCGGAACCGGCGACGAGGCTGTGCGAGCAGTCGTCACGGTCGCGGCTGAACGGAGTGGGCCGCATTCCGCGCGATTCCGGCCATTACGATTTTCAATCGCAACTGATTGACCAGTTGATCCATGCCTGGCGCTGGACCGGGTCGCCCGAACTGGCTCGTCTGCTGCGCGAGACACTGCCGTTGCACGCGGTCTGGATGCAGGAATGCTTCGACCCCGACGATGACGGCCTTTACGAAAGCTACATCAACACCTGGCCGACGGATTCGGTCTGGTACAACGGCGGCGGCAGCGTCGAAGAGTCGTGCTATGCCTACACGACGCACCGCGCGCTTGCCGATCTGGACCCGGCGAACGCGCCCCAGCACCGCGCCCGGATGGACAAGATTGCTCGTGCGCTTGCCCGTGTGCTGTGGATCGGCGACCGCGGCCACTACGGCGCTTATATCGAGCAGGGCGGGCATCACCGCGTCCACTCTGATTCCTGGCTGTACAGCCAGTTCCTGCCGATCGACGCCGGTATCGCCGGCTACGAGGAATCGCTGCAGGCGCTGTACTACTGCGAGTGGGCGCTGGAGAACGTGCGGCCTCCCTATGGCGGGAGGCGTGTGTGGATCAGCAACTGGGTGCCTTCCAAGTGGAGCGTGCGCGAGTTGTACCACGGCGACAATTACCACCTCGCGCTGGCCTGCTTCCAGAGCGGACTCGCGGACGATGGCTGGGAGATCCTGAAAGGCAACCTGCTCGACTCGGGCTACGCCCGCGTAGTGCCGGGATCGCAGTCCAGTGCCGGCGCCGGAACCGATTTCGGCGACATTCTTAATCCGTTCTGCCGCGCGGTGGTGGAAGGGCTGTTCGGCTACGCACCCGACCTTCCCAACAACGTGGTGCACCTGCGGCCAGCGTTTCCCACAGCCTGGCCCACCGCATCGATTTCCACGCCAGATTTCTCGCTGCGCTACTGGCGTGAGGGCGACGCGGACCTTTATGAGTTGACTCTCGCCCGCGCCGCGCGTGTGGAATGCCGCATTCCGGTGCGGGCCGAGGCGGTGCGCGCAGTCACGGCCAATGGGGCGCCTGTGCAGTGGACGCCCGAACCCGGCGTCGGCCACACGGTGCTGCTTGTGACTGCGCCCGAGGGCAAGAGGCTCGCGCTGCGCGTCGATTTGGACCGCCGGGTTGAAGCAGTAGCTCCGCCCACGATCGAGGGAGCGGTGGGCGCACCGGTCCAACTCACAGTACCGCGCGGTGAAATCGAGCAGGTGCGTGACCTGCAGGGCGCGTTGACGGAAGTGACACGCGGCAAGTCAACGCTCCGAGCGCGCCTCGCTGCCCGCCCCGGACACCATCTGGTGTTGGCGCGCACGCTCATCGGACAACTGCCGCAATGGACCATGTTCCGTGTCCTGATCACCGATCGGGAGGGCGATGCGCGCCGCGCCGCACGCACCCCTGTGATTGCGCCGGCCAATGCCAAGTGGCAGCCGCTCGATTTGTCGCGCGTCCACAACGGTGACATCCGTGCGATCTTCCGCCAGCAGTACCTGTCACCCCGCCCGGCGACGGTCTCGGTGCGGATCGGCGTCGACGGCTACTCGCCGTGGACGTTCGCTCCGTGGAAGCTCGCCGTGCCGGAAATCGACCTGAGCCGCACCTCCGGCCAAGTGGTCACGCCGCAGGGCGCACGCTTCTCGCCGATCGATCCCGCGCGCAATATCGCCTTCACGTCGCTTTGGGACAACTGGCCGTCGAGCATTGCGTTGCCGGTGAATCAGCGGGCGAAGGCGATGTGGATGCTGGTGGCCGGATCCACGAATCCCATGCAGACGCAGATCGCAAATGCGGTGCTGCGCTTCCGGTACGCGGACGGCGTGGAGGAGACACTGGAGCTGGTTCCTCCGCTGAACTTCTGGTCGCTATGTCCGTTGGGCGGCCGTGACTACTCTTACTCGCGTGACGGATTCTCTCTGCCGAAAGCTGCCCCGCCTACGGTGCAGCTGGGAAACAATTGCCGCGCCATGGTGCTGTCCTGGGTTTTGCGGGACGAACCGCTGAGTAGCCTGACGCTGGAGGCGCTCTCGCAGGAAGTGGTGATCGGCCTAATGGCGGCAAGTCTGATCGTGTAGGGGCAACGGCTTAGTTCCATTGGTGTATGTCAAGGCAAAGTAGAAATGTCCTAATGGGCGCAAAGTAGAAATGTCCTGTTTTGCGGTCATGCTGCGGAGTGCGGGTTTACAGTGGAGAGGATTCTCTTGGAGGTCGCGCTTCAGGGGAA
>Ga0073936_10001167_pt1 | contig 40789 bp, 32 predicted proteins | sample AliMusrvi5mmetaG_FD_87041 | JGI IMG/M metagenome (GOLD analysis project Ga0073936, IMG submission 87041) | Freshwater lake bacterial and archeal communities from Alinen Mustajarvi, Finland, to study Microbial Dark Matter (Phase II) - Alinen... | ecosystem: Environmental > Aquatic > Freshwater >...
CGACCAGACGATCCTTTTGTAACTCGCGCATCCGTGCGAGGTCCCATCCCATCCGTGACGACCCCTTCCAAAAAAACCGCCCCCGCCCCCCAGGGGACTGTGCCCCGGCACATCGCCATCATCATGGACGGCAATGGCCGCTGGGCGCGTGGCAAGGGCCTGGAGCGCCTGAGCGGGCACGAACGGGGCGCCGAGGCGGTGAGGGATTGCATCAAAGGCTGCCGCGAACTCGGGGTGGAGTACCTGACGCTGTACGCCTTCTCCACGGAGAACTGGAAGCGCCCCAAGGCCGAAGTGACGGGGTTGATGAAACTCCTGGAGCGCTTTATCACCAAAGAATTGACCGAGCTCAACGCCCAGGGCGTGCGCTTGCAGGCGATCGGACGGATTGGCGATCTTCCCGACTCCACGCAGAAAGCGCTGCGGACAGCCATCGAAACGACCGCGCACAACACCAAGCTCACCCTTGTCATTGCGCTCAGCTACTCGAGCCGGGTGGAGATCGTGGACGCCATCCAGGCGCTCGCCCGGGAAGTCGCCGCCGGAAAGCTCGACCCCGCCGCCATCGACGCCGGACTGCTCAGCCGCCATCTCTACACCCGCGACTATCCCGATCCCGACCTCTTGATCCGCACCTCGGGCGAAATGCGGCTTTCCAATTTTCTTCTCTGGCAACTCAGCTACACGGAGTTTTATATTACGCAAACGCTGTGGCCGGATTTCCGCAAGGACGACCTTCTGGAAGCTGTCCGCGAGTATGGGAAACGCCAGCGCCGTTTCGGGGGAATTTAAATACAATGGACAAATCGCAGAGCATCCTCGTGGTTGATCCTGAAACGGATTTTCTCGACTGGGTTCGCAAACAGCTTGAAACGCCGACAATCCGCGTGCTGACCACCACGGCCGCCGACGAAGCCTACCGGCTTTACTGTCAGGAAGCGCCGGACCTGTTGATCACCGAGACGCACTTGCAACCCTTCAGCGGACTGGAGCTCCTGGTGAAAGCGCGCCAGCGGGACCCGAACGCGATGGTGATCCTCACCAGCGCCTTTGGCACCACGCAGACCGTCATCGAGTCGATGAAGCTCGGCGCGTTTGATTTCCTGCGCAAGGAAGGGCTGCCGTTCAACCTCAAACACGTCGTCGATGCCGCGCTCACCGAGCAGGAGCAGATGCGCTCGGCCGTCACCTTCAAGCCACAGCTCACCGTCGAGCAGTACCAGGACAGCATCGTAGGGCGTTCCCCCGCCATGCAGCAGGTCTTCAAGATGGTGGGGCGCGTCTCGCACTCGGACGCCCCGGTCATGATCACCGGGGAAAGCGGCAGCGGCAAGGAGCTCGTCGCCCGCGCCATCCACGCCTACAGCCAGCGCAGCAGCAAGGATTTCATCGCCATCAACTGCGCGGCCATCCCCGAACAATTGCTCGAAAGCGAACTCTTCGGCCACGAAAAAGGCGCCTTCACGGGTGCCGTCGCGCAGCGGGCGGGCCGCTTTGAGCAATGCAACGGAGGCACCCTCTTTTTGGATGAGATCGGCGACATGCCGATGCCCATCCAGAGCAAGATTTTGCGCGTGCTCCAGGAGGGCGAGTTCTCGCGCGTGGGGGGCAACGAGACGCTCCGCACGGACGTGCGCATCGTCGCCGCGACCAACAAGAACCTGGAAGGGGAGGTCGCCCGAAAGTGCTTCCGCGAGGACCTCTTTTACCGGCTCAACGTCGTCCGCGTCCAGCTTCCGCCGTTGCGCGCGCGCGTGGAAGACATCCGGCTGCTGGCGGAATATTTCCTCCAAAAAACGGCGGCCAAGAAACACCTGCCGCGCATGCGCCTGAGCGAAGAGGCCGTGCGCGCCATGGAAGCCTACGCGTGGCCAGGCAACGTGCGGGAACTCGAGAACACCATCCAGCGCGCCACCGTGCTGGCCACCTCCGACGTGATCCTCCCCAAGGACCTCCCGCTAGGCAGCGACAGCCTCCCGCTGGATGCCGAGTTGGTTGCGGGGGCGGGCTCCGACGGTCTGGCTTTGACCAAGGAGAGCGCCATCGAATACCTCCTCCAGATCGCCCAGGCGGACCCGGAAGTCCAGCTTCTGCCTTGGCTGGAGCGGGAATTCACCCTGCATGCGATGAAGGTGACAAAGGGCAATCAGGTGCGCGCCGCGAAGTTACTGGGTATTACGAGAGCCACCCTGCGCAAACGGCTGGAGATTTTCGGCATCACCCGGGAAATGAATATTCCGTAAACGCTGGTATGGGTCGAAGTTTTACTTCGCCAGGATTTCCCGCAGGACGAACGGCAGGATGCCGCCGTGGCGGTAGTAATCGATCTCGATGGGCGTGTCGATGCGCACGATCACCGGAACGGCCTGGCTGGAGCCGTCGGCGCGGTGGATGACAAGCTCCACGCCCTGGCGCGGCGCAAGCGCTTCGGTGAGCCCCACGACGTCGAAGGTCTCCGAGCCGTCGAGGCCGAGCGTCTGGGCGTTGACGCCCTCCTGAAACTGGAGCGGGAGCACGCCCATGCCGACGAGGTTGGAGCGGTGGATGCGCTCATAGCTGGCGGCGACGACGGCCTTGACGCCGAGGAGGCGTGTTCCCTTCGCAGCCCAGTCGCGGCTTGATCCTGTGCCGTATTCCTGCCCGGCGATAATCACGAGGGGCGTGCCCTGCGCCTGGTATTTGGCCGAGGCGTCAAAGATGGCAAGCTGCTCCCGGGCTGGGTGGTATTTCGTCACACCGCCCTCCACGCCGGGCACCATCAGGTTCTTGATGCGCACGTTGGCGAACGTGCCCCGCGTCATCACGCGGTCGTTGCCGCGGCGGCTGCCGTAGGAGTTGAAATCGACGGGGTCGATCCCCCGCCCGACGAGGTAGCGGCCCGCGGGCGAGCTGGCCTTGATGGCCCCGGCGGGTGAGATATGATCGGTTGTTACCGAATCACCAAAGATGCCGAGCGGACGGGCTCCCTTGATTTCCCCGATGGTCCCCGCGTCCATGCCGAAGTTCTCGAAGAACGGCGGCTGCTGGATGTAGTCGCTCGCCTCGTCCCACTCGTACACGTCTCCCGTGCTGGAGGAAATCTCGTTCCACTTCGGATTCTGGTCCGCAAACCCGGTGTAGAGTCTGCGGAATACCTCGGGCGAGAGGGCGCTGGACATGGCGTGTCCTATCTCCTCCAGCGTCGGCCAGAGCTCGCGCAGGAAGACCGGCTTGCCGTCCCGGTCCGTGCCGAGCGGTTCCGCGTCCAGGTCGATGTCCACACGGCCCGCGAGCGCGAAGGCGACGACGAGCGGAGGGGACATGAGGAAGTTCGCGCGGATGTTCTGGTGGATGCGGGCCTCGAAGTTGCGGTTGCCGGAGAGGACCGACGCGGTGACGAGGTCATGCTTGAGGATGGCCTCCTCAATGCGCGGGTGCAGCGGGCCGGAGTTGCCGATGCACGTGGCGCAGCCGTAGCCGACGATCTGGAACCCGAGCGCGTCGAGGTAGGGTTGCAGGCCGGTCTTGGCGAGGTAATCGGTGACCACGCGCGAGCCGGGGGCGAGCGAGGTCTTCACGGCGGGGTCCACGCGCAGGCCGCGTTCGACGGCTTTTTTGGCGAGCAGTCCCGCGCCGATCATCACGCTCGGGTTGCTCGTGTTGGTGCAGCTCGTAATGGAGGCGATCACCACGCTGCCGTTGCCCACCTTGCTGTGGCCGTTGTGGAAGGGGTTCTCCGGGAAGTCGGCGGCGGCATCAGCGGTGGGCCGGTTGGTCACCATCTCGGACTTGCACTGCGGTTCGCCTTCGAGCGGGTGGTTGTGTTTGTCGTCGGTGGAAGGCTGTGGCGAGGCCGCTTCGAGCGGGCTGCCGTTGAGTTGGACCGGGACACGGAAGGCGAGGTCGTTGATCGGTTTGCCGTAGCCGCCTTCCGGGATCGGCTTGGAGAAGATTTTCGCGAAGGTCTGGCCCAGCTCGGGCAACGGGATGCGATCCTGCGGGCGCTTGGGACCGGCCACGCTCGGCGTCACCTCGGCGAGGTCAAGCGCGAGGTCCACGGAGTAGTCGATCCCGCCCTTGCGCGGCATGCCGAACATCTCCTGCGCCTTGAAATAGTTCTCGAACGCGGCGCACTGCTCCTCCGTGCGGCCCGTGGCGCGCAGGTAGGCGACGGATTCCGCGTCCACCGGAAAGAAGCCCATCGTCGCGCCGTATTCGGGGGCCATGTTGGCGATGGTGGCGCGGTCGGTGAGCGGCAGGGAGGCCGCGCCTTCGCCGTAAAATTCCACAAACTTGCCGACGACCTTCTGCGCGCGGAGCATCTGCGTGATGTGCAGGGCGACGTCGGTGGCGGTGACGCCTTCGCGGATGCGTCCGCTCAAATGGACGCCGACGACTTCGGGCGTGAGGAAATAGACCGGCTGGCCGAGCATCCCGGCTTCCGCCTCGATGCCGCCCACGCCCCAGCCGACGATGCCCAGGCCGTTGATCATCGTCGTATGGGAATCCGTGCCCACCAGCGTGTCCGGGTAATAGAGATCGCCCTGGTGGAGCACCCCTTTTGCCAGGTATTCAAGGTTCACCTGATGGATGATGCCGATGCCCGGCGGCACGACGCCGAAGGTCTCAAACGCCTGCTGTCCCCACTTGAGGAACTGGTAGCGTTCGCGGTTGCGCTTGAACTCCATCGCCATGTTGAGATCGAGCGCCTGGGCGCTCCCGGCGTAATCAACCTGCACGGAATGGTCCACCACGAGATCGACCGGCACGAGCGGCTCGATCATCTTCGGATCCCGCCCAAGACCCGCCACGGCGCTGCGCATCGCGGCGAGGTCCACCAGCAGCGGCACCCCGGTGAAATCCTGCAACACGATGCGGGCGACCACGAAGGGGATTTCCTCTGCAGCGGGCGCTTTGGCCTTCCACGCGGCGAGCTGGCGCACGGCCTCCTCGCTCACCTTCTTGCCGTCGCAGTTGCGCAGGACGGATTCGAGAACGATCCGCAGGCTCACGGGGAGTCGCTGGATATTGGCCGCACCGGAGAGGGCTTCCGCGAGGGCGGGCAGGGAGTGGAGGCGGCCCGTGCGTCCGGCTCCGAGGTCAAATGTGCGCAAAGTATTGAAAGCGTCGCTCATATAAGTGTGGGCAAGGTTTAATCTGGTTTTCTATAAGAAAAGCGTAGCGGGGACTTGGCCGCAAGACCTATTCGCGGCAGGAGTAGGCTCCTGGACGGAATTAGAACGCCTGCCCAAAGAAAAATCCAGATAAAGAAAGCGGCGTCATACCGCCGGCCTATTCCTGCCGGAGCGCCTTGACCGGGTCCAGCCGGGCGGCGAAGTAAGCCGGGACCAGCGCCGCCAGCGAGCAAATGACAAACGCGCTCAGGCAGATCACCGCCACGTCATGCGGCACCACCTTGGCGGGAAGCGAGGAGAAGAGGTACACTTTCGGAGAAAAAATCTCGATCCCGAGCTGGTTGGCCAGCCAGTCCTTGAACTCGTTGCGGTAGGCCAGCATCGTCAGACCGAGCGTCAACCCGCTCAGATTGCCCAGGAACCCGACGACCATTCCCTGCCCGAGAAACACGAAGACGATTTGGCGCGTGGTCGCCCCGAGCGCCTTCATGATGCCGATCTCGCGCATCTTCTGCACCGTGACGGTGATGAGCGTGTTCATGATGCCGAACGCGGCCACCACGATGATGCACTGGAGGATGATGAACATCGAGACCCGCTCCGTTGTGATGGCGTCAAAGAACGTCTTGTTGAGCTCCTCCCACGTCTGCACGCCGACGTCCGGCGGCAGGCTCTTCATGAGGGCCAGCTTGGTTTCCTTCACGCCGTCCGGGTCCGCCGTCTTCACGGAGATGCCCGTGAGCGCATCGTCCGCGCTCAAACCATAGAGTTCCTGGCCGACGTAGAGCGGCACCAGCAGGACGTTGGCATCATAGGTATAGCGCCCGCTCTTGAAGATGCCCGTGACGGTCAGATCGCGCGGCAAGACCAGTTCCTTTACCTGCTGGAGCGCCTTCGGGTCTTGTTCGGCTTTCTTGATGGCTTCCAGCACGGGCTTGATGTTGCCGGGGGAATAAACCGTCACCTTGTCTCCCACCTGGACCCCCAGCGCCAGGGCCAGGTCCGCGCCGATCACCGCCGTGTCCCCGGAGAGATCAAGCTTGCCGCCCTCCTGGATGAACTGGCCGATATCCGTGACTTTCTGCTCCAGCGCCGGATCGATCCCGCGAAGAAGGGGTGTCATTTGAGAGCCTTGGAATTCGAGGACCACCGGCCCCTGCACATACGGCGCGGCGGCGACCACGCCGGGGCTTTTGACGATCTTCCCCAGCAGCTCCTGCCAGTCCGTGAGGGCTCCCTCCCGGCTCTGCACCAGCATGTGCGGCTCGACTCCCAGCACTTTGCTGCGCAACTCCTGCTCGAAGCCGGTCATGACCGAAATGACCACGATGAGCACGGCGATCCCCAGCGTGACGCCGAGGATCGAAATCACCGTGATCACGCTCACGAACGTGCGCTTGGGTTTGAGATAACGGAGGGCGAGGAAGAGACTGAACGGAGCTTTCACTGCCGCTAATGTTTGCAGGTTCCGACCCCGGACGCAACAGGTGTTCGCTGGCCGTGCAAGGCAAACGCCAAGGAAAAAAGCAAAAGAGGATCAGGAAATCATTCGCTTCCCTGGCCGTTTCTCTTAAAAAAGGGTGACCACAAGGATACCGGCCATCGCCCTCCATAAATTACCAATCCCTCTCCTCATTCATCTGGTCCGTCGCCGATCTTCTCCGGTTCGCCCAGCAAAAATGACTGATTAAATCCGCCTGAGGAAATCTCTCCGGTTGCTGTTTGACGGTAGTATCGAATCACTCCGAAATGACCTCGACCCACGAGTGTATTGCTGTGGGGGACCGTCGGCCCCCACCCAAGCAACGGCGTGCCGACCCCGTAGAACGGGATACCCATGATGTTCTCCACTCCGGTGACGTGCAGCCCGGACTCCGATTTTGCGGACAGCAGCTTCAAAATTCCACCAGACCCCATGCGCGTCGGCATGAAAGAGGTGTCCAGTGTGGTGATCTGGACCGCGCTCCGCCACGCCGATTGCTGGCTGAGATCCTCCACGGCGTGCGCCGTCACAAATGCGCCGAAGCTGTGCGCGACAAAATGGACCGGTTCACGGTAGCTCCGGCCAAGCAAGCCCCGCAGTTGCTTTGCAAGATTCCGCCCGTCTTCGGACGTGCTGTCACCGATGTTCATGCATTCCCGGCAAATCAACGCCAGCCGCAATCCTCCGGCTTTCAGCGGTCGCGAAGCTCCCGGCCAGATGTAATAGAGAACATTGATGCGTTTTCCCGTCGTTGCCTTTACGCGCGCGCGTATCTCGCGCCCCATCTCCACCAGTTCTTGCGGGGGAGCGGTGAAATCGTCGTTGCGGTAGCGCCAGCCGTGAACGATCACCACCGTGGGAATCTTGGGGTCCACCTTGGCTTCCGCCACACACCTCCCGAGTGGAATGCGTTCCTGGGCAAAGACAGCCTGGTTCAGAATACAGACGATCAGGAAAAGCCCGGCCGAAAGAATGCCGCGGGCCTTTTTTTTCAAAGGCTTAAACATAGAACGGCATACTCATTTTTTAGCCCCTGCACCCCACTCTTTAGAGCGGTTCCACAAAAACTGTGGCCGCGCTTTCGGGCGGCGCAAGCCGTAGTGCGTCTCTTCGAGCTTGGGCGGTATAGTCAAATACAGCCGCTGCGCTCAAAAAGCCGCCCTCCAGCATGCGGCGCTCCCAAATCACTGGCCGCAGTTTTTGTTGAAACGCTTTAGTGGAAGCCATTAAGCTCTGGCAGTGAATTGACCCGAAAGTAGGTGCGAGCCCTCCTCTGGTCAATGACGGAATCAGGACTCGCGCACCCATGCCCAAGAAAAATGGGAGCAGGAACTCAGGAAAAGTTTTGGACCGCGAGCTCCGGGCAAGTGGTCCGCCTATGGCGCGATGGTCTCGAGGAACTTGGAGCCGCCGCCGATTTCTTCGTCTCGTCGCCAACGAGATGAAAGAAACCCAAGGCGAGTCAGAGCCTCAGGCTTGATCACTTCGCGCGGCTTTTGTCGTAGTCGCGGAAGATGGTGTGCAGGGCGAAGATATAGAGCGTGCCACGGTAGATGGCGCGGACGATTTCATACCAAGGCGCGCGGATACGGTGGATGCGCAGAGGGTTGTTGCGGAGCGCGATTTCGGTGAGCTTGGCGAAGCGGGCGTAGAAGCGTTGCAGCGGCAGCACGGTGGGAAGGATGGTGTGCATGCAGTCGTAGTATCGGTAGGAGTCACAGATAAACTCATTCTTTTTCTCGTGCCAGAAGGCGGTGCCGGGGGATGGGGAGAGAACGGTGAAAGTGACTTCCGCCGGGCAAAGGGCACGGACTTCCTTTTCAAGCGCGTCGAAGTCGGCATCGGTGAAGCTGGGGTGCACGATCAAGCTGGCGTGAAGGGTGATGCCTGCTTCCTTGAGAATGGCGATGGCTTCCTTGTTGGTTTTCACGCTTGTTTTCTTGTTGTAGTCGGCGAGACCGTTGTCGGTCATGGATTCAATGCCGACATAGACGGTGTCGAGACCGGCTTCACGCCAGAGTTTGAAGAGTTCAGGGTGACGCACAATGGTGTCTGCGCGCGCCCAACTGGTATAGTGTTTTCGAATGCCGCGCTCGATGAGGAGCCGGGCGATCTGCTCGACGCGCTTGGCGTTGAGGAACATTTCGTCATCCACAAAGTAGATGTGGTTTTCTTCCAATGAGGCGATTTCCTGGACGACGTCTTCCGGGGTGCGCTCGATGTATTTGCGGCTGATGAGGTGGGGGACAACGCAGAATGAACAGTTGAAGGCGCAGCCAACCGAGGTGCGCATGGAGGCAACGCGCGGGAACACGGTGGGGACACGCTTTTCACTGCAACCGGTCCAGACGCAGAAGTATTTTTCGCGTTGGACGAGGTCGCGGCGCGGCTTGGGAAGCTCCTCCCAGGCGGGATATTCTGGAGGTGGAAGGGCCGCCTTCTCCAGGAAGTCCGGCGCCGCTGGTGAGAGGACGCGGGTATCGAAGGTCGGAGGTTGGCCATTGCGAAGCCGCGCGAGGATTTCGCGCAAGGCTGTAGCTCCTTCCCCCCGAACGACGAGGTCGATCTGCTCGCACGCATAATCGTGTGGAGCCATGGTCGCATGAATGCCGCCGACGATGGTGAGAACGGCGGAATCGTGCTCCTTGGCGAGTTTGAGGTAGTCGCGAACGAGCCCGGCGTTGGAGCTGTATCCGGTGAAGCCGATGATGTGGTGGTGTTTGGATCGGATGCGCCGGAGGTAGGCTTCACGTGGGTTTTTCTCCAGGCCAAGATCGAGAATGGTGATGTCGTCCTCCGGGGATGCACCGCCTGCGACAGTTTCCAGTTCGAGCGGTTCCAGATGGAGGAAGCCTTGTTGCAACCTGCGCGCTATAAGTAGTTCGGGGTGGGGTTTGACGAGAAGGATGTTCATGGTTGTAGAGATTTGACGAAAGAAGCAGCTTCATTGCCCGCAGCCTCACCCAAGGCCATGCAGGTTCCCATGACGCGGGTTGCGGCGAGGGCGCGGCTGGATGCGGAAATGCAGCGGCCGGTGGCGAAGAGGTTGACGATGCGGTTGGAACGGAGGCAGCCGCGCGGGATTTCGGCAAAGTCGCCATCAGGAGGATAGGCGTAGTGCGGGGCTGCGTCGGAGGGGTCCCAGAATTCGATGGGCCACGCGCTGCGCACGAGGCCATCGGCGAATTTGCGCGCAGTGAGCAGGGAGGCTTCATCGAGTTCCCAGAGGCCGGCGAGGCGGATGCCTTCGCGTTCCATGCGGCCGGAATACGCGAGGATGCGGCTGTGGGCGAGTTCCGGGATGTGGGCGGAAAGCAAGGCGTGGAGGTGGGTAATGCGTGCGGCGAGCGCATCGTCGTCCATCGTATCAAGTATGGCTGGAAGGCTGAATTTGCATAAGCCATCCTGGGCTGAAACCCCTTCGGCGAAGCCTGCGAACAGCGGAAGAGTATGGGTTTCCGCTGCAGGGAGGCGGGAAAGTCTCCACGCTATCTTAATGCCTAAAAGCTCGCGCTCGCCCTCAATGCCGTCGAGATGGACGGTGCATCCACTCAGTTGTCGTTCCGCTTTTGTGGCAAGCTGGAAAGGTGCGCCGCTGAGTCGGATCACCTCCCCGGAACCGGTGGCGTCAATGACGGCGGCGGGGTGGAACGTGAAAGGTTCGCCTTGCTTGTGAACATGGACAGCGGTGATGCGCTCGCCGCAGCAATCAACGGACGTTACCGTGGCGGAATAGAGAACAGTGAGATTGGGTTCCGCATTGGCGAGAGTCTCGTAAACCGAGTGGAGATGCGCGGGTTTAAAAGGGAACCCCCAGACGCGTCCCATTTGTGCTGGGCGGTTGGCAGGGGATAAGGATTTGAACCTGGCGACGATTTCGCGCGTGAGGCCGGGGTTGAGCGTTTCCTTGGGTTCGTGAGGGCCGTTGAGGTAGAGGCCGCAAAGATTGCGATGGAGCGCGATCACACCGGCACCGCCGGGGAAATCCTCTTTTTCAACGAGCACCACGCGCTCACCGGCTCGCGCGGCGGCCACTGCGGCGGGGATTCCCGCCACGCCGCCGCCAGCCACCAGGATGTCGCATGCAAGGTTCATATTCAGGCATTCGCGGGCTGGAAAGAATGGGTGAGGCTGGCGGCCTCGTCTGGGGTGAGAAGCCCTTCAAGGCTGGCTGCGGTGACGTTGATGCGACCGTCGAATTCATTCAAAAAAAGACCAAGGCCGGGAGGGGTGGAGACGCGCGGCGTATGGATGAGGTTCAGAATGCGATGCCCGAGGAACTGGCGGGCACGGCAGCCAGTTTCACCTAAATAAGAAAATGCAAAAGTGCCAAAATTCCCGGAAAACATGCGCTGCGAAAATGCGGCAAGCACTCCCACTGGCAGAATGCGCATCAGTAGTAATGTCTGTTCGAAGTCCTCCGGCAGACGGGCTTTGGTTTGCTCATACATTTGCCGGGTGATGGATTGCACGAGGCTTTCCGTGGACTGAAGATCGCGGCGGGAGATGAGAAAATGGAGGAATGAGATGTGGTTGAAAAAGAGGGACTGGGAGTCGGCGCGGGCGGAGCGGCGGTCGATGGAAACAGGGATGAGGTAGTGTTCAGGAGTGTGCCCGCGCGCGGCGAAGAGGCGATCCACAGCTTGCGCCGCCAACGCGAGCAGATAGGGCATTTTGACAAGGTAACCGCCGAGGGCGAATGCGGTTTCGGTGAGGCTTCGGCTCTGCGCTGCGTCGAACATCTCGAAATGGTATTGGAAACCGGGGCGGCCTGAAGGGATGGGAAGGCAGGCAGGCCGGACATCTGCGCAGGAGCGGATGGCGCGGTTGACGTTGCGGCCCGCCGCGAATTTCTCGCCCCAATGGGAAAGATACGGTTCGCGGACAGGGAGGGTGATTTCCGGCGGCGAGGTTGCGGTATCTCCCGCGGCGAAAGCGGCCAGGCGGTCGAGGAAGAGTTCCGCCCCGCGTGCATCAAAGAGCCGGTGGTCGAATACCATGCCGAGGTAGGATCGATCCGGGCCGACATGGACGAGGCGGAAGGTGACGTGGTCGCGCGCGCTGGAAAACGGGGTGTTCAGGGCGCGGCACAGTGCGGCGATGGCGGCTTCCGCGCTCGATTGATCGGGAATGGTTTCCACGGCACAATGGCCAGCCTGCCGATCCATTTTCCAAAACGGCGCGAGGTTGAGCCAGTCGCGCGCGGGCCGACCGGAGAGCGCGGGAAATCGGGCGGCAAAGGCATGGACTATCTCACACAGGCGCGCTTCATCCATGTGGCCTTCCAGTTCAAGAAGGATTTGAGAGGTGTTGCCTGCGCCGGTGGCCCGCTGCGTCATGCAGTCGAGCGTGCCGATGATCCAGTCCACCCCGGTCAGGTAACGGCGGTCGCTTCGGTATGGAATGGCGAGCGGCATGGGTGAGTCGGAGGCTTCAGCTTCCGGATGCGAGACGCGCAGCGATGTGGGCGGTGAGAGAGGCGACGCTTTCCAGCGTATCGCGTGTGAGCGGACCGTCGAGGAGGCTCACGCCGAATTGTTTTTCGACGAGGACGAAAAGTTCGAAGAGGCGCAGGGAATCGAGCCCCAGAGTTTGGAGCGGCGTGGCGGAGGTGATGGACGGGTTCTCCGGGAACATGCCGGAGATTTCGGCCAGAAGGGTGCGTTCGATTTCTGAGGTGGTGGGAGTGGCGGGCATGGTGGGATCAGAATGGGGCAAGGAGTTGGATTTGGCCCGCCGTGCCATTGCAATGAAGGCGGGTGAGATGAACAGAGGCGAGCGGTTGCGGCGCGGTGGCCCGGCAGAGGGGAAGGGCGCTCGCGCCATCGGTGACCGGGGTGGCAAAGCAAACCAGCTCTTTGAGCATCAGCGCGGCAGCGGCTGCTTGGAGTGGGGTGCCGCCAGGCATGCTGCCAAAAAGCGGCGCATAGGCGGCGAACTGGGCGCCGACGGATGTGAAGTTGGCGTAACCGGATTCATCCGCAAGCGTGCCGTCAGCTTCCAGGATGTGCAGGTCGGGTGCTTTGGCGGGCGCGGACCAAGGGGCAGTCGTGATCTCTTCGAGCCGAGCGTAGGAGCCAGGTTGAGGCGTGCCGGAGAGGAGGAAAAATGCGCTCCCTTCGCCGGGAATGGCAGCAGGATATTTTGCAAATGCGAAAGGGCGGAGTTTGCCGTCCATCGGTGAGCGCAGGAGTGAGCGGCAGATGAAATGCATGACGCTGCCGAGTTCGTCCATGCCCCCCACGAGCACGTGATCACACTGCCCGGTGGCGAGCCATTGACGGGCGAGAAGAAGCGCGTGGTGAAAGGCGAAATGAACTTGCGTGAGCGTGAGTGTCGGCCCCTGAAGATCGAGCGTGGAGGCGACATACGCGGCGGCGGCGTTTTGGACGGAATGGGAGAACACCGTGGGCGAGACAGCGGCGTCGCCGTAGGTGAGTATTTCGTCGAGGAACTGGAAGGTTGTTGTATGGGAGCCGAACGCGCTGGTCACAATGAGCCCAATGCGGCGGCGGTCGAGATCAGGCGGCAGTTGCGCGTCATCAAGGGCGTCTGCGGCGGCGAAGACCGCCATTTTCGAGAGGCGATCCGAGCGGCGCACCTTGCGTCCGAGAGATTTATCTTCGAGCGCGCCGGATGGAAGTGGATAAACGGGCAGTTCGCATTTGTCGGGCAACGTGATCGTGACGGGAGGCCGCCAGCCGGATTGCAGGGCAGAACGAAGGGAATTAATGCCGCGTCCGGTGGCGGCTACAATGCCCAAGCCGTTGAGAAATGGGGTCATTGTGCCGCTCCTTTCGTGAACCCCAGCAGCAGGGCGGTGTTGTTGCCTCCGAATGCAAGGGAGGTGGAGAGGGCGAACCGTCCGTGGATTTCCGTGTGTTCGCGGAGCGGGGTGATGGGGATGCGCTCGTCCTGTTCGCTGAACCCGATGCTGGGAGGCAGCCAGCCTTCGCGCAGGGCGAGGCCGGTGAAGACTGCTTCCAGACCGCCTGCGGCTCCGAGGGTGTGGCCGGTGTAGCCTTTGGTGGAGAGCACGGGAAGCGATGGGCCGAAGATTGCGGCGAGGGTGTTTCCTTCGATGAGGTCGTTCTCCTGCGTCCCGGTGCCGTGGGCATTGACGAAAGCGATCTCCTCCGGGCGCACTCCGGCAAGTGCGAGCGCTTGGTATAGAGCGGCGCGCAATCCGCGGCCCTCGGGATGCGGCGCGGTGAGGTGATGGGCGTCGCAGGCGGTGCCGTGTCCGTAGAGCGCGAGAGCCGGTGTGTGTCCGCGCGCTACTGCGTGTGCGGGGGCTTCCAAGACGACGATGCCCGCTCCTTCGCCGAGGTTGAGCCCCTGGCGGTGTTTGTCGAAGGGAGTGCACGGAAACGGGCAGCCGAGTCCGAGCGCATGGAATCCGCTCAACGGCACGAGGTTGAGTTCGTCCGCACCGCCTGCCAGCACAAGGTCGCAAAGCCCGGCGTTGATCCATTGCGCGCCGATGGCAATGGCATCCGCGCCGGAGGAGCAGGCGTTGGTCACGGTGACGGTGAGGGCTTGAATGCCAAAATGAGCAGCGACAGCATCGGCGAGGTTGCCCTTGAGATACCTGCGCACGGGGGCCATGGGCGCGCTGCCAGTGGTCTTGTAGCTGCGGTAGAACGCGAGATCGTTGAGCTGGCTGGCCACCGTGGTGCCCAGGCAGACGCCCACGCGGGCGGAGGAAAGTGCGCCGGAATCCAGCGCGGCATCCGTGAGCGCCTCGCGCACTGCATGCAGCGCCAGTTCCAGCGTGCGGACGCCGTCAGAGTACGGGTGTGCAGCATCAAACCGGGCGACTTCAAACACCGGGAGATCAAGCGACGACTCGAAGAGCGTCAGCCTGCCGGGTTCGCGGCGGGCGGCGCGGAACGAGGCGAGTGCTTCTGAGGTTGTGAGGCCGGGTGCGGAGACCGCACCCATTCCCGAGATGAACGGCGCTGACACGGGACGGTTATTTTTCTTCTTCGGCGGCGGCGGATTCCGCGCCCAGCGGATGAGGGGAGTTTTCCACGATATAGTTCGCCAGCGCGTTGATGGAGCGGAATATCTCGGTTCCCTTTTCGGTTTCCTTGATGTTCAATCCGTAATTGCGCTGGAGCAGGACGACGATTTCCACGGCGTCGAGCGAATCGAGGCCAAGTCCTTGATCGCCGAAGATAGGTTCGTCATCGCCGATCTCCTCCGGTTTGATGTCTTCCAGTGCAAGGTGGGAGACAAGGAGTTCCTTGAGTTGAGCACGGACTTTTTGGAGTAGTTCTTCCTTGGGGAGGTTGGTGTTGTTCATATCGTTATGCATTAGATTTGGTTGCGCTGCTTTTCCAGATATCCTGGAACAAGAAGCATTGAAGCGGGTGGTGTTGAAGATAGTTTTCCAAAAGCGCAGCATATTCCTGCGCCCCGCGGCGGATGAACGCGGCTTTGGTTTCACCAGGATGCGATGCGATGATCCCGGCGATCTGCACATCGTAATCATACGGGCCAGTCTTGGCGGAGAAAAGGACGGCAATGGGGCGGCGGGCGGCATGGGCGAAGACGAATCCACTGCATGGGAATTGTGCCACGCCTCCCATGAATCCGACAGCGACCTTGCGGCTGTTTTCGTAATCGCGGTCGCCCATGACGGAGACAATGTCCCCGGCATCGAGGGCGTTCATCACGTCAAGCACGCCGCCAAGATAGCCCGCAGGATTGATGATCCGGACGCGGTCGGCGTGTTGGTGGAGGCCGAGCTTTTGAGTGCGCATTTCGTGTGGGTCCGGGCGCATCAGCAGGTGGACTGTTTTTTTCCAGCCTTCCAAGGATACCATGGCGCTCTGCCAGTTGCCCACATGTGCGGTCAGCAAAAGAAAACCGCGTTCACACTGGAGCAGTGGGGTGATTTGATCAAAGTTGCGCTTGTGAAAACGAAGCTGGTCGCCGCCGTGGATGAGGTAGTAGCGGTCAATGAGGCAGCGCCCTTGGGCGATGAAAAGTCGATAGACGTTCCAGCGCTGGCGCAACGGGCCGTGCGTGGGGAATCGGCGTTTAAGATAGGCAAGCGCGCTCTGGACAATCGCACTATCGAACAATGCATACCAACTGCAAACGATGAAGAGCAGGCCATACGCGCCACGCAATCCGGTGAACCGGACGGCCATGATGAAAAACCAGAAGCCGAGGGCGGTGCCGCGCTTTTTCTGGTCGGGGTGCGTGACCAGCTTGCGATGTGGCAGCGGGAGAAACCGTCGCGTGACCAGGAGCACGTGGCGATGCGTAAGCCAGAGGTTGTCCATGAACGGACGAAAACTGGAGATGCGCTCTGCGGCGGGCGGATACCAGACGTCGATGGGGACATTGCGAATGGGGAGACCGGCCCACGCCGCGCGTGCCAGAACTTCCACTTCGAAGTCGTATTTTCTGCCCGCGCACGCCAGTGCGAGGATGTGGCGCACGGGATACGCGCGGAAGCCGCTCTGCGTGTCGCGGATGGGCATGCCGGTTTCGAGCCGGAGCCAGAAATCCGAAAACTTGCGCCCGAAGCGGCTGCTGCCGGGGACGTTGGGGCCGCTCATATCGCGTTCGCCGATGACGATGGCGTCGGGGTCCTCCGCGATGACGGGTAGGAAGGCACAAAGGTCGCGCGGGTAATGCTGCCCGTCGCCGTCGATGGCGATCATGGTCGTGCCGCCGCGTTCGCTCACAGCACGCGCGGCGGTGAGCAACGCCTCACCCTTTCCGCGGTTGACCTCGTGGCGGATGACGGGAATGCCTGTGTCCGCCATCAGCGCGCGCAGATCGGCATCCCGGCTTCCGTCATCGACGATGAGGACCTGGGGAACGATCTCGCGGCAGCCGAGCGCAACGGCGCGGATCGTCCCCGCATTGTTATGCACGGGGATGACGACCCAGAGGGCGGCGGAGCTTGGAGGTTGCGGGTTGATAAGAGTTGGAAGGATTGATTTCTAGTTTCCAGCTTTGTGTTCCGGGCGCTGGCGGCGGACGGGTTCGCGGGTGAGGAGTTCCCAAAGCGGTCCGGAGTGGTTGCCCATTTTTTTGAGCATCTGGATGGTGCTTTCAAAGGCGTCAGGAGGGAAGACGATGTGGCGGATGTCGCGGAATGCTTCCTCCAGCGTTTGGTGCAGCCATGTCTGTTCGACGGCGGGTGAGATGTAATAGACGGGCTCGATGAGATCGTGATCCGGCGCGATGACTCCTTCTTGCACCGCGAGGTTGAGCAGCGGGGTGCCGGGCAGGAGGCGGATGCCCATGAAGATAAAGACCGGGGCTTTGCGGAGCGCCTTGATGTTGGCAATCCCTTCCGCCACGGTTTCGCGCGTTTCGCCCGGCCCGCCGAACATGACGTAATGGGCTACGGCGATGCCATGATCCAGAAGCAGATGGTTGGTTGCCTCCACATCGGCCCATGTGAAGCTCTTGCCCATGCGCTTGAGGGTGGTGTCGGTGGAGGCGTCGGTGCCAAGTTCGGCGGCCTGGAGTCCGGTGCGTTTCATCAGCGCGACGATCTCAGGGTCAAGGTTGCCTGGCTTGAAAAAGGCGGTCCACGGTGTGGTGAGGTTGCGGCGGGAAATCTCCTTCACCAGCGCGCGGTAATGCCCCTCGTCATCATTGAAAACGGAGTCGGTAAAGTGGTATTGAGGGACTTGAAAATCGGCGATCAGCGCTTCGATTTCGTCCACGACATCGTTCGGGTTGCGCGGGCGCAGGCTGCGACCTTCGAGGTAGGGATAAGTGCAATACACGCAATGGTGAATGCAACCGCGCTTGCTTTGGATGCCAGCAAGGCTCCCGCTCTGCCGGTAGTATTCCATCAACTCCGGGTGATACCAGGCGGATCGGATGGCGCCGCCGTCGAGAAGCGTTTCCGAACGGATGCAGCAGACATCCGGGAAGATGCCTGCCTCGGCATTGGCTGCGAATTCGACGATGCGCTGTTCGCCTTCCCCGACGATGCCGTAATCTGCACCGGTTTCCTGGAGGATGCGTTCTGGTAGTATGGAGTAACCCGCTCCGCCCAGCAGGATGGGGGCGGTGCTTGCCTCGCGCAGTGCGGCGACGAGTTCTTTGACAGCCGGGATGTAGCGCTTTTCGTTGAGGAGGTTGACGTTGTCGATGTTGCGAATAGAGATGCCGATGAGGCGCGGGTTTTCTGCGGCGACGATCTCGACCACGGCGGATTGCGGCTGATGCAGGAGGTCGAGCACCAGCACCTCGTGGCCCGCACCGCGCAGCGCGGCGGCGACCATGCTCATGCCTAGCGGATAAACCGGGTAGGGGGAAGTGCAGGTATTCGATGAGATCAGGACGATTTTCATGTCGCGGAAGTCGGGGTTTGCCAACCGCGGTTGCGGGCGGGGCGAATACGCTTGTAGGTGCCGTCCGCGCGTTCTTTCGCCAAAACGTCGAGGTAGAGCTTGGCCATGCGGACTTCCTTGGTCTGGTCGCGGTAAAACTCTTCCCATGCCCATTCGTTGAGTTCTTCGAGTTTCTCGACGCTCATTTTCGCTGGCTTAAAGACGACATTGTCTCCGGTGTAGCGAATCCAGTCATTGTGGAGGATACGCCCATCGCGCTCCATATCCGCCCGCACCGGGGTGTGAGGGAAGGGGGTCATGATGGTGAACTCAGCGAGGTCGAGTTCGATTTCCAACAGGAAGTCGATGAGCCTGCGGGTGTAATCCTCGTCGTGGTCGTCGCAGCCGAGGATGATGGTTCCTTCCACGCCGATGCCGCGTTCCTTCATGCGTTTTACGCGCTTGCGCATGTAATCGGAGGTATCAACGATGGCTTGGTAAACATACCAGCACCCGGCTTCTGCGGCGAGATCGAGGATCTCGTCGTCGTCCTTGATCGGATGCGAAATCCACTTCTTCTTGAGCGGCGCGATGGCCTTGAAGAGCGCCTTTTCCCATTCGTCATCCTGGGCCAGGGAGTTGTCCACGAAGAAGAGTCGGTTGTTGTCGATCTTCGAGATTTCTTCCGCCACGGCATCGACATCACGGTAGCGGAACTTGCGACCGCCAAGGAACTGAGCACAGCACGGGAAGCAGTTGAAGCGGCACCCGCGCGAGGCGTGGATCAAATCAACCATCTGCACGCCGCGGAAGTTGTAGCGCGGGCGGTCGAGGATGTCGCGCCGGGCCGGGCCGATCTTGTCCATGCTCGGGTGGTCGTGAAAATGGTCGTAGAGCGGCTTGAGTCTGCCTGCGCGGAAGTCGTTGAGCACTTCCTCGAAGCGGCCTTCCACCTCGCCGAGATAAACGGCATCGGCGTGTTGCATCGTCTCCTCGTGGTGGAGCATGGTGCCGATGCCGCCGAAGATGACGGGGACGCCCAGGGCGCGGTAGCGGTCGGCTATCTCCCAGGCGCGCGGCATCTGGCAGGTGAGCATGACGGAGATGGCTGCCAGATCGACATCGGCAGCGATCTCCAACGGCTGGACGTGTTCATCCACGAAGGTCAGCTCAATGTCGCGCGGAACGGCTGCTGCGAAACAAATGGGGCCGTGCGGCGGGAGATGGAACTCGGGTTGATGCCGCAGTTTGGGCCACTTCGGGTAGATGAGTTTCATTCGCATGGTGCTGGTTCCTCTGGTTGGGTTGTGAGTTTGGAAATGAGCTTGGAAAGCCGCGGGCTGGCCGCTGCAAGCGCGTAGAGGTTGGAAAGAAGGAGGTCGCATTGCGCTTCAGGTATCACGACGGCGGCAACAGCGGAGTCGGCTTCTGCCTGGACGACGAGCATGGCGGGGGCATCGCCGTTTTGTATCAGCAAACGGGCGGATTGGATGGCTTCAGCAAAAGGGGTTTTGGTGCTGATGAGGCTGAAGAGCGGGCCCTGAAAACCAAAATGGATCGCGGCCTCACCCAGCGCCGCGCTTGGGAGCGTGTAAACGAAGAGGTTGCCTCGCGCGAGAACCCGCCCGGAGGTGACGTAGTCTTTGAAGTAAACTGTGTTGGCGGCGAGCGATCCCGTGAACCCCGCCCCAAGGATGCCGATTTTCTGGCGTGTATCTTGGGAATAGTCGATGCCTGCATCGCGCAAGGCGAGCGCACAGGCGTAGCAAGCCATTCTGGAAACGGGGTCAAATCGGCCAAAACTCTCGATTTTGTGCCGGAAAAGCGCATCCACCGAGCCGACGAGTCGCGTGGTGGTGCGCTCCGCGTAGGAGCAGGTTTCGCCGCTGCGAATGCGACCGTAGGCAGTGCCGGTGATCCAGCCAATGCCGGCGGCAAGACGCGGGCGTGCAGTTCGGGCGAGGCTTGGGTTGGCTGGCGTGAAGGAATCGAGGCTCAGAACGAGGGCGGCGTTGATGCCGCCAAAGCCGGAGTTGGTGCTCAGGGCGGCGCGAACGGCTGCATGCGGGATTTGGATGGGCTGCTCAGTGACCCACCCGGAGGCGCAGGCGTCGGCGTTTTGCAGGCCAACATTGGGCGGGACAACGCCCTCGGCTAGGGCGCGCAGGGAGAGGAGGATTTCGAGAAGCCCCGCCGCGCCGAGGGTGTGACCCAGTCCACCTTTGACAGAGAAAACGGGGCGCACGGGGAGAAGGCTCTGGAACGCGGCCATTTCCATGGCGTCGTTGTAGCCGGTGCCGGTGCCGTGGGCAGAGATGAAGGCGATCTGTTCGGGCGTTACTCCGGCGCGTTCCAATGCCTGGCCGCTGGAGCGGGCAAGTTGAGCGCCGGTGGTGTCGGGTCGCGTGACGTGTGAAGCATCGTTGGAGGATGCCCACCCGGCGATGCGACCCATTACGTGGCGCTGTTCTTTGCGGGCGCGGCCTTCCGACATGAAGAGAGCTACTGCGGCGGCTTCGCCGAGGTTGAGTCCCTGGCGGTCGCGGTCAAACGGCTTGGCTCCGGCGGGATCGAGCGCGTTCATGGTGGCGAATCCCGCATAGACGAACTCGGAGACGGCATCGCATCCAACCACCAACACGGATTCTTCCGCGCCTGAGGCGATGAGGGCCGCAGCTTGAGCTACGGCTAGCGTGGAGGAAGCGCACGCGGCGGAGAGCACCTGACCGCGAGTGAGGCCGCAAAGGGCGAGGAGTTTTTCCAGGAGGCGGCTCGGATCGGAGGCGTCGAGGGCCGACTCGTCAGACTGGAGTATGGCAGCTTCAAGGAACTCGATTTCCCCAGTGGTGGTGGCGAGAAGGAGCAGGGTGTTTGCCGGAATTTTCGGACAAAGGTCGCGCAGCATTGGCTCCAGCATTTGGAGGACGACCGGTGCGGACTGTGGGTTGATGCCGGGCACGAGACCGAGAGGCGTTTTGGTGGCGCCGCTGGGAAAAGAGATGCGGTCGGAGAACGCCAGCGCAGTGCGGTTGGCAAGGAGGCCGTTCCAAGCGGCGTCAATGCCCCGCCCGTAGGCTGTGACCATATCTGCTTCGATGACGACAGGGTTCATTGGAGAAAAGCAAATTGACCGGCGCGCCAAGATTGCCTTGAGGCTTCCACAAAGGCGGGTGGCGTAATGAGCGGTGCGCCGGTGGCGGCGCTGATGAAGAGTTGGACGGTGTAGCCTCGCGCGACAAGGTCGCCGTTGGCTCTGATGATGGCATACTCAGTGTCAATTCGGGCGGCATCATTCCAATGGAGTGTAGCCTGCACGGTCACTTCTTCTTCGAGGTAGGCCGAGGCGATGTAGTCGATGTGTAGCTGAACGATGGGAGCCTGAACCCCGGCTTGGTGGTAGTCGAGATAGCCAAGGCCACAAGCACGGTGGAGTTCGGCGGCGGCAGATTCGAAAAATGCCGGGTAGCGCCCATGCCAGAGGATGCCCATCGGATCGGCATCACTAAAAAGCACGCGCCGGGAGATGCGGATCGTGAGCGGTGCGGGTGAGTCAGGTTGCCGTTCAAAATACGGCGCGCTGCAGCGGCGTTTGCGGGTGTGGCGATTCATTGCGGCGGCATCGGTTCGAGTTGAATGGATAATTCTGCCACGCGCTGGCTATCACGGGTGACTTTGGCTTTCACGGAGATAGCTTGCGGGGAGCGGGCGGTTTCGGTGACCGCGAAGAGAAGGGTCTCACCGGGGCGAACGGGCATGATGAATTTGGCGTTGAGAATGTTCGTGAGCCGGAGCTGGGTGGCCCAGGCTTTTTCCAACCCGACGCGCAGGCTTTGCAAAAGGCAGACGCCGGGGAGGATCGGGTCGTTCGGAAAATGCCCTTGGAATCCAGTGAACGATGGATCGTAGCGGAATTCGAGTGCAGCGCTCGCCGGCGCATCGGATGAGATCGCCCTCACCGAAACGAGGGCGCACTGGAGTTCGTCTTCAAGGGGTGTCATGGCTTGATTCGTATTTCCTTCAGAAAAAGGGTGATCGCGTAGTGAAACCGGCGTTGTTTGAAATGGATGACACGCGGATATGCCTTGTTGCCGATGAGAGCGTAGTCCTCGTAATTTACCTGCCAGACGACGCTGCTGCCGAAGAAGAATTGTCGGGGGACGGAGAAGCGTTTTTCCAAAAGGTGTCCGGTCTTATTGTCAAAGCGGTATTCCAGCATACCGGTGGGAGTGGACTGTTGAAAGACCGCCTGATTTTTTTTGGTGTTCGCATCTGGGAGGCGTCGAGCCTCGGGAGGCGGAGTGAAATTGAAGAACATCTGCCGCACATCGGCGGCGGCTCCGGCGGCGATTTCCGGGCGGCGTTCCAACAGTTTGCCGGGCATGTGGCTTTTGATGCTGCCGCTGGTTTCGCTGAGTTCAAAGACGTTGATACCGAGTTGGCTCAAGCCCACGAGAGCGAAGTTGTGCTTGCGGGTATCGACGGTGATGACTCCGAGCGCCGGGAATTTAAACCAGCGGTATTGCATCACCACGCTGCTGACGGCGGAGTACCGGGCCGGGGTGGAATCGCGGAACGGGCTGGGCTCCAGCGACGCGGAGGCCGTGCCCGCGAAGAGCGGTTGCGCAAAGGGGCAGGTGGCGAGGAACAGGAAAAACAGAGCGCGCGGTTTCATGGGATCAGGCATTTTGCAGATCGCGTGCTGGTTTCGCTGGGTTACCCCGGCCCCATAGCGCAAACAGCGCAGGGACGGCCCAGATGGTGGTGACGTGGCCCACGAGCATGCCGACAGTCAGAGTCTGCCCGATGGCGAAGAGCACCGGATGCTGGGTAAATAGCAGGACGCCTGCGCCGATGATGGAGGTGGCGGTGGTGAGGATGATCGTGGTCTTGCTCTGGCGCTCAAAGCCATGGGCGAGGCCGTGCGTCATGTAGATGCCGTAGTCAACGCAGAGTCCGAAAACTACGGCGGCGGCGGTGACGTGGCAAATGTTGAGCGTATGTTGCAGCAGTGCCGGGATGCCGAGAGCCCAAAGAACGGCAACTGCGGAGGGAACCAGCGCGATGAGCGCCATTCGCCAGTTGGGGGAAAGGAGAAGGGTCAGCCCGAGCACAAGCAGCAGGGAAATGGTGGTGACGATGCGCAGCGTCTGTGCGATGGATGCCGCCAGCGAGGTGGTGAGCAGGCGGCGCGAGACGCAGAAAGCGCTTGGAATGGTTTTCGCCAGGTTCGTCATCACTCCGGTGCATTCCGGGGTGTCCGGGAAAAACGAGAAGACGGTAAATCCGGTGGCGGATTGGTGAACGAAGCGGTCTTTGATCAGCTTGAAAAGGGAATTATCCACGGGCTCTCCGAGAGCGGGAGGTTTTCGGAGTTGTTCAAAGAACGGATCAAATGCGGTTGCGGTGAAACCGTGGTGTCTGGCGCTATCCAGCAGTTGCGTTTGGACAAAATCCACCCGTTCGGGATTCCAAAAGGTATTCCAGCGGGCGAGGTTGGCTTTGCGGCTGGCTTCCGAACGCCAGAGGGCGGAGAAGCTGAGCAGGCGGTTGCCCAGTTTTTCGGAGGCCTGGTCGTAAATCGCTTCGCTGCGATGGAGCGCTTCCTCGTACGTGGAGCCGGTGACGGCGAGGATGCCTTGCTCGGCGCCTCCGGCGCTCCAGGTTTTCTCAAACTGCTTTTCGGCTTCGAGCACCCGGCGATCCGTGCCGTCGAGTTGGGTGATGTCTGTGTTGAAAACACCCCGGGAGATCATGGCAATCCCCATAAGGAAGACAACCCCGGTGGCGAGCACCCAGGCGCGAGGATGTGGGACGGGAGTTGGCTTGGGTTCGGGCGCAGGCGCGGCATCGGGGCGTTGGGCGTGCTTGTCACCGAAAAGATGAGGCAGCAGGAAGATGGAGGCGAGATAGGCCAGGGTGATACTGAAGATGGCGAACGTGGCAAGCTGGCGGTAGCCCTCAATGCCGGAAAAGTAGAACGAGAAAAAGACGGCGAGGGTCGTCAACATCCCCATGCCCATCGGGCGGATGATTCGGCGCACGGCTTGGGCTGGCTGACCGCTGCGCCGGGTCATGACATAAACATAGATGCCGTAGTCGGAGGAGATGCCGACGATCACCATGCCAAAGCCGATCACGATATAGGAGAGGTGGGAATGGCAGAGCGCGGCAAGCGGCAGTGCCAGGAATGCCGTGCAGACCGGAACGCCGAGCATGGCCACTGAACGCCAGTCGCGGAAGACCCCGGCGAAGATGAGCAGAAACGCAAGGACCCCGATCCAACTCGTCCGCTCAATATCGTTTTTAAGGATGCGCTCATTGCTGGCGGTGTGGAGGTGGCCGCACACGACATCGGCGTGGATGGCAGCGGGGAGGCGCGCGCACTGCGCATCGAGATGGGCGACGAGAGCGTTGCTTCCCTTGGAATCGGTGAGCGCGACGGGCGTTGTGAAGACCAGCAGCAGATGGCGGCGGTCGCGGCTCAAGAGGTGGCCGTCTTCCAGGGTGACGTCATACAGGTTTGCGGCGGAAAGGCGTTCGAGCCGTCCGAGAATCGACCGCGTAATGCCCAGAGGATCGTGCCGCGCGAGTTTGCCGGTGAAGATCGAACTGGGCTTGGCGAGATCACCATACAGCGTGCGAACGCTTTGGTCGATGGCCACCGGGGTGACGGCGGCTTCGGCAGCGGCGAGGTCGCGGGCTTCAAATAATTGCGGGGCGCAGCCGAGAAGCTGCGTGAAATTCTCAAGCATCCCGGTCGCAGCGGCACCGGTGTCGAGCGGTTCAAGCAGCGGCGAATGCAGCCCAGCGGCAAGCTGATCCGCTGCATGCATGAAATCCTGTTGCGAAAGGGAGGGATCAGTTTTTTCCAGCGAGATGACCACTTTGTCCGCGAGACTGGCTTCGGTGAGGAAGCGGATGGAGTCCCGGGCGTCCCCGTCAGGGAGCATGACGTCCACGGAGTTTGAAAAGGGAAGATGCCCCATACCGACGAGGGCTGCGGCGAGCAACGCGGCCAGCAGGAGCAGGATCGCCGCGCGGCGGGCGCGAACTACCCGGAACTGCCGCTCAAACCACGTTGGCGCGGTTTTATTCATGCCGGGGATTCCATTCCTCCTTGGGCAGCACGGGGTTGAGGGTGGTGTTGGAAAAGGCGATCCGCATGGTATCGCCACCGGATTCCACGACTTCGAGGCTTTTGAGAAAGCGTTCGTCCGGACCAAAGCGCATGACGATGCGCGAGATCATCTCGCGGGCTGGAGACCCGGCGCGGGGCGTGAACTCAAAAGCCAGCGGCGATTCCGAGAGGAGCGACACTTTGAACTCGCGGGTGAGTGCGAGGTAGTTGCCTGAAAACCAGCTCTGGATTTGTTTGACGGCGGCAGAGAAGACCGGGTTCCCCCCAAGCGAGAACTGCTGGACGGCCTGGGTGTCCTCGCTCCACTGGCGGAGCGTCGCCCCTTGGATCATCATGGCGTAGCGGATCGGGGACTGGACACGCCAGGCGATTTTATCTGGCTGTTGCAGGCTGATGCGGCCTTTAAGCACGAGCTTTTGTTCCAAGATCGCCATTTGCTTTTCCTGAACAAAATCCACCTTGAGCGTCTTGACTGTGGAGAGCTTGGATTCGAGTTGGCGCAGGCGTTCGGCGACCTGGGGGGCAATCTCCGACTCGGCAGCGGCAGCGAGGAGGCCGAAACCGAGGCAGATGGCGGCGATGAGAAGGGAGGATTTCATCAGGTGAGCGGGGTGACCGGTTGGGTTTCCTGGGTTTTCTCCCAGACTTTGAGTTCGCCGCTGGCGAGCGGTTTGCCGTTCAGGGTGATCGTCCCAGTGAGAACGCTGTAAGCGCCAAATGAGGTGGTGTGCCGGATATGGATGCGCAGGACATCGCCGATGCGGGCCTCTCCGCGGATGCTGAGGTCGCGGGTGCCTAGTAACATTCCGCACGGGGCGGTGTGGGTGCGCCCGAAGTTCTGGAAGCCGTGGTAAACAGCCACGGTTTGCGCCATCATTTCGAGGTAAGCGGCATTGTCGAGGCGGCCCAGGCGATCCACAAACGGTGAGCCGGTGCGAACGGTGGTCTCGGCCACGGCCTCGCCGTCCCCCACAGAAATGAGGGTGTCAACGAGGAGCATCGGTATTTCCTGCGGCGCAAACGGCGCGGCTGATGCGGGCAGATGGATGATTTCCTCCAGGCGTTGCTTGTTGTGCCAGCAGAGGGGATCGGAGGCGAGGTAATCGCCGGTGAGTTGATAGGCCGCTCCACGGCAGCCGTAGCATTCGTCGGCCTGAACACACTCGGCACAGGGGCCTTTAATGCGGCCTTTGTAATCTCGAAGGTGACCAAACATGATGCTGTCGGCCAGGATGCTTTTGAGCGAACGCTCGCGGATGTTGCCTGCCGGGATGGTGATGCCGACGCAAGGCATGACGTTGCCGTAGGCGTCCACGAGGCAGGTAAACTGGTTGCGCAGGCATTTGTTCCCCACCAGCGGCGGTTGGGGCTCCCATGCGCGTCCGTATTTTTCGCGGTCGAGCCGGGCGATGTCAAAGAAGAGAGACTCGGTTTCGGCGGGCTCAGGGTAGAGCCACTGGTTGCGGCTGCTGCGCCCCTGGGGGGTGATCATTTCAAAGTAGGGATCGATGTCCCGCTCGCGCAGCCAGCACCAGAGTTCCTTGAGTTCCTTGATATTCTGGCGGCAGATGATCGTGCTGGCCGCGATCCGTTTTTCCTTGGTGGGATACCCGGCGGCGAGCAGGTTGTTGAGCGCGGTGTGGATGCAGTCGTGCGCCCATTTGCGGCCGGTGAGCTGGATGTGGACGACCGGGTCGAAGGAGTTGAGTTTGATGACAACCTTTACGCTGTGCTCAAAGAAAAAGGCGGCCATCTCCGGCATGACATTGGTGCCGTTGGTGAAGATTTCGATCTCCATTCCTTTGCTGGTGATGTAGCGCACCATCTCCTGCAAACGGGGGTAAAGCATCGGCTCGCCCCCGAGCATGATGATCCGCCGCGCGCCGAGTTCGTGCGCTTGGTCGATGGCATCGCGGATTTCCTCCGGGGTCAATTCCTTGGGCGCGGAGGCCGGATCGACGACATAGCAGTAAGGGCATCGGAAATTGCATTCGCGGCCGAACTCGATCTCCATGGAAAGGAGGCGCCGGTTTTTTACGGCATCCATCACTTCCTCGTGGGAAAATCCAAATCCTTCCAACCGGACAGAGCAGCTCATGGGTGATTTCTCCTATCAATAAAACGGACGGCTTTGCGTGAGCCGGAGCCGAAGACCTGCCGCGCGATGGCGGTCTCCGGTTCAATGACGACGCTGGTTTTCACGCGCAGCCTGGCCTGCAATTTTTCCGCGATTGTGTCGCAGGAACACGCGTGCCCGTCACAGACAGAGGCGTGCACGGTGAGTTGATCAGAAAGGTGATCCTCGCTGCTGGCGACTACGTAGTAATCGGAAATCCCGGCGATGCTGTTGAGCGCGGCAAGAATGGAAAGCGGGTAAACGGTGGTTCCCTTGGTTTTGATCATCTGGCTGAGGCGGCCAAGGACGGGACCAAGGCGCGGGGTGATCCGTCCGCAGGCGCACGGTTCTTCGATGAGAAAGCTGACGTCGCCTGTTCTGAAACGAACAAGCGGCATCCCTTCACACTGGAGAGGAGTGAGAATGACTTCACCATGCTGCCCTGCGGGAAGGCGATTGCCGGCGGCATCGACAATCTCCACGATGGCGAGTTCCGGGTGCAGATGGCCGCCGCAGCGCGCCGTGCATTCGCAAAAGGTGCTGACGGTCTCCGAGGAGGCGTAGGTGGAGAAGGCTTCGGCCTGCCAGAGGCTTTCCAAGTCCCTCCCGAGCTTGAGCGGGGTGAGGTCGGCATCCCGGAGCGGTTCGCCGATGCAGATGAGGCGACGCACAGAGGAGTCGGCGGGATCGAGGTAGTTTTCCTTGAGGAAGAGCCCGAGCTTGCGCAGAAAAGAGGGAACGCCGACAAGCACGGTTGGTTTGTGGCTGTGAATGAGGTCACAATGGCTTGCCAGTGTGCTTGCGCCGTTGCGGATCACGGCTGCGCCGAGCTGGCGCAAGCCCATTTGGTAGGCGAGTCCAGCGACAAAACAGCGGTCCAGGGTGCAGGTGAGCAGGGCGGTGTCCTTTCGTGTCACGCCGCACGCTGCGAAGGAGAGGGCTTCATTGTAGGCGAGGCGTTGGAGATCGCGCTCGGTGTACATTACGGTGCTCGGCGCACCGGTGGTGCCAGAGGAGAGAACAATATCAACAATTTCCTCCGGGGGGACCGCGAGAAAATCGGCGTTGTGCTCGGAAAAGACGTCTTTGTCGGTGAAGGGGAGAAATGCGAGGGATTCGAGCGTGATCTTCCCGGTCGCGACGCCCGCGAGCATGCGGCGGTAATAAGGGGAGTTGCGCTGGCAGTGGGCGAGATGCTCCTGGAGCAGTTGCTGCTGGGTGGCAGCGATCTGCCCCGTGCTGTTCCAGGCGGTGTGGAAGGCTTTCAGCAGCATGGAGCACCTCCCTCAAGGAACGCGAGTTCCGCGGCGATCAGGCTCCGCACTTTGTGTTTAAGCTGGTGCGGGGTTAGCGCCTCGAAATCGCTGGGCAGCAGTGCAGGCAGCGCATGAATATGGACAGTACCGGGGCGCAGCAGGGCGTTGCCACGCGGGATGATGCCATAGAGTCCGGCAATGCAGACCGGGACGATGGGAACGCGGGTCTGGAGAGCCAGGCGGAAGATGGTGGTGTGAAACGGGCCGAGGGCGCCGGTACGGGTGCGGGTACCCTCGGCAAAGCAGAAGAGCGTGACACCTTCTGCGAGCAGCCCGGCGGCATTTTCGTGGAGCGCCTCCAGTTCGAGCGCCTGGGTGTTGAGATAACCGGCCAGTTTGGCAAAAGCCCCAAGGATAGGGATTTGGAACGGCCAGTGGTTTGAGAGAAAGACGAATTCGTGGGGAAAGAGCCCCATCAAATACGGGTCGGCGATGGATTGATGGTTGGAAATGAACAGACACCCCTTTGTGGGGTCGATGCCGGAACGGTTTTCCACGCGGAACCGAATCCACGGCCACGCGAGTCGGACGGTGATGGCGCCGTAATAGTGGATGAGCTGCCTCGTCAGTCGCAGGGCACCCCGGCGCGACAAACACAAAGCGACCGGCGTGCCCAAGAGCAGGGCCGCCAAAATATACACCAGCGAGAAAAGAAGGTAGCTGGTGTAGAAGACCGCGCTTTGCAGCAATCGCATCATTTGGGAAGATGACTTACGGCTGAGGAGCACTCCCCTCGCCTGACTTGGCTTTGCCGATTTCGTTGAGGACGAAATCATACAAGTCGTTCAGGGTGCGGATGGCGCGGGCTTCGTCGCTGTCGCGGAGTGTGATGCCGAATTCCTTTTGCAGTGCGACCATCATTTCCACGATGTCGATGCTGTCCAAGCCAAGGTCTTGGAAAAGGTGGGCTTCCGGGATGAGGCGTTCCGGGGCGACTTCAAATTCCGTTTCAAAAATGGTGGCGATGCGGGTGGCGACTTGCTGTTTTTCCATGGATTTTTGCAGTGGGGTTTTCATGCGTTCAGACCTTGCGGCAGACGAGGGCGGAGTTGATGCCGCCAAAGGCGAAGCTGTTTTTGATGATGGTGGTGAGGGGTTTGGCGAGGGGTTTTGTGACGTGCTGGATGCCGTCGCAGTCGGGCGAGGGATTCTGTAGGTTGAGCGTAGGATAAATGACTCCTTCCTGCATCATCATCAGCGTGGCGATCAGTTCAATGGGGCCGGATGCGCCGAGCGTGTGGCTGAGGTTGCCTTTGAGGCTGCTGACCGGGGCGCGGTCTCCGAAGATTTCCCGGATGGCAGCGGCTTCCTCGGTGTCTCCCTGCGGGGTTCCCGCTGCATGGGCATTGACGTAGTCGATCTGGTCTGGGGCAACACATGCGCTGGCAAGCGCCTGGCGCAGGCACTGCATGAGAGCCGGGCGGTTGGACTGGCTGATGTGGTCGCCGCTGGCGCAGGTGTGGTAGCCGATGACTTCGGCGTAAATTTTCGCGCCGCGCGCGCGGGCGTGATCGTAGTCTTCAAGCAGAAGGATGCCCGATCCTTCCCCGCAGACAATGCCATCGCGGTCGCGGTCGAATGGGCGCGGGGTATCGGAGGGGGAATCGTTGTAGCGGGCGGAGGCGGCAAACATCACGTCGAAGGAACCGGTGACGGAGGGGTGCAACTCTTCCGCGCCTCCGCAGAGGACGGCATCCTGAGTTCCCAAGCGGACCAGATCATACGCCGCCCCTGCCGCCTGGAGACCGGAGGCGCACGCGGCGTTGGTGGCGAGCACCGTGCCGGTGAGACCGAGGCACTGGGCGACGTTCATCGCGGCGGTGTGGGAAACACACTGGAAGAATTTGACGGCATTGAGTTTGCTGATGTCCCGGTCAGGCAGCATGATTTCAAAAGTCTCGTTGAGTGCGATGGGACTGCCGGTGGTAGAGCCGATGATGCAACCGAGGCGACCGGAGGCGAAGTGGGCGAGACCTGCGACGACGTCACCAAAGGCGTCGGCCAGCGCCTGCCGGGCTGCTTCATATCCGTAGAAGCTCATCCGGCTCATCGAACGGCGGTTTTGCCGCGGAATCTCCTTCTCGTTGAGATCTGGCGCTGGCGCGGCGACGAGGCTGTGGAGATTAATGAAATGCTGCCACTGGTTGCGCATGGAGACGGTGGCGCTACGCTGTTGGGCGAGGCCGAGGCGGAGCGCTTCGCAGCCAACGCCCAAGGGGGTGACGGCGCCCATGCCTGTGATAACGACGCGTTTTAACTGCATGCCGGTTGTGGGTAAGAGGAAATGCCGAGAAGGCCGCGGCAGACGACAAAGGCGGACATCATCGCGCCGACGACGCCGGGGAGAATAGCGCTCTGGCCTGCGGCGTAAAGATTGGCCAGGGGAAGTCTGCCAACGAGGTTCACTTGGCAGGCCTTCTGCTTGATGCCGTAAGCGGCTCCGGCGGGGGAGTGAAGCCAGTCGCGGTAGGTTAGAGTGGAGGCGGAATCGAGCAGGCGGAGGCGATCCCGGTATTCGGGATAGGCCATGAAGATCCGCTCAAGGATGCGCGCGGCTCTACGCTCTTTATAGGCTTGGTAATCCGCCGGGCGGCTTCCGGTTTCGGTATTGGACCAGCGGGCTGTTTCCTCCGGGAACGAAGGTTCAAACGCAGTAAGAGTATGGACGATCCGGTCTCGGAGAGTTTCGCGGCTGCGGACAATGACAAGAGCGGAATCCTGCCCGCTGCCGGGCGTAAGGAGCGTGTTCATATCCGACGAGGGGAGAAGGGAGGTGATGGTGAAATCGGTATGATCCTCCGGCAGATCGAGCGTGGCAAAGATCGTGAAAAAGCCGGCTGATTCCTCAAAATCGCTCACACGGTGGACGAACGCCGGGCGGAGCGTTTCGCGCGGTAGCATCTGGAGGATTTCGCGCGGGTGCATGGTCAGCACGGCAGAGCCAAACGCGATTTCCTCGCCGGTGTTAAGATGAACGGTGCGAACGGTTTTTTGGTCTATTTCTCCACAACGGACAATGTGGGTGTTACAGCGAACCTCCACGCCGAGTTCTTTAAAGCGCGCCCGAAATGCCCGGATAAAGGCATCCCCTCCGTTTTTCACGCGGGCCAGAGATTCAAAGAGGCTGTAACAGACCCGGCTGTGCGCTGCAAAGGAGACCTCCTCAGGCTTGGTGCCGTAGCACATGCAAAAGATGCTCAGCAACGCCTTGAGTTCTGTGTTGGCGGTGAGTCCGTCGAGCACGGACTGGAGACTCACGCCATCTTCCGGGCAAAGCGCAGAAGAAAAGCGCTCTCCCTCCTGAAAGATGAGTTCGGCGCTCGATTTGTAAACCTCCGTGAGTTTGTCGAAGTAGCGGTCGATGGCGGTCTTTTCCTCTGGAAAACAACGGCTGAATCGCTCCCTCAGGGGATCAATCCCGCTGGGGAGATCGTAAGCGGCGCCCGTTGGCTCGAAGACGATCCGTTGGGCGCGCTCTTCAGAAAGGAATATGGGGGTGATGGCGTGGCGGATGCCGAGCATCTCCAGCATCTTCGTCAGCAGCCCGTGTTCTCCAAAGCCGCCCGTGAAATGGAAGCCGGTATCAAACGGAATGCCGTCGCGGTGAAAACGAAGCAGGGAGCCGCCCATTGCGGCGGCTTTTTCCAGAAGCAGAACGCTCTTTCCCGTCTCCGCCAAAAGCAGCGCGGAAGTCATGCCGCTGATGCCGCTTCCAGCTACGATGTAATCATAAGTTTTCAAACCCTGTTGTTTGTCTATTTATTAGATGGGCAAATGATCTGCCTAGGAGTGCGTTTACTTATCAGGCAAACCCCCGGCAGGCAATCGGAAACTGCCTTGGCGGGCATCAGGCAATCCCCGCAGTGGCCGGGAAACGATGCCTGCTGACACAGGGTTTTACGCATGCGCCAAAAAGCGGCTACTAGCCGCCAAGATTGGAACAGATGAAGAAGGCGGATACAGGCATTTGCAAGGGGTGCAATTCTGCTTGCGAGAAGGGTTTCGGCGTTTTGCCGCCGGCTATCTGGTGACGTTGCCATGCGTGACGCCGCTGCTGATCGGCTGGGCGCCTCACCAGGTCATCGGGTGTCTGTATATCCTGCACGGACTTCTGTTGGCGCCGATGTTCATTCCCAACGGCTCCGCGTATGGGCCGGTGCAGCGGCGCTTCCAAACGCGGGAAAAAGAGGTCTTTCTGACCCTGGACGACGGCCCGGACCCGGTGGCGACCCCTCGTGTTCTGGAGTTGCTGGCAGGGCACGACGCGAAGGCGTGTTTTTTTGTCATCGGACGAAAGGCGCAGGCATTTCCGGAACTGGTGCGTGCCATCGTGGCGCACGGGCATGAGCTGGGCAATCACACCGCGACCCATCCGGAAAGAGGCTTTTGGGCTCGGATTTGGCGCGGCATAGCGCGGGAGGTGGATGCATGTTCAAAGGCGATCACCGCCGCAGCGCCAACGCCTGTTCGCTGGTTCCGAGCACCGGTGGGGTTCACCAGTCCGTTTGTTTATCCCGTGTTAAGAGAACGGCAATTGCAGGTGATGGGCTGGTCGGTCTGGGCTCGGGACGCTGGGGAGCGGGATAGCATGACGGCGGTCAACCGGGTTTTAAAGGCAGTGCGGCCTGGGGCGGTGATCGTCATGCACCCCGAATGGCGCGCCCCCGACGGGAGTTACCCAGGGCTGGTGTGCCTGGAAAAGGTGCTGGTGGAATTGCAGGGCATGGGGTACCGCTGTGTGCTTCCTCCCACCGAGACATTCGCATGAACATTGTCGATCTGGTTTTTGAGCCCTGCGCCCGTGAGACCGTAGCGTTGGTTTCCGACGGGGTGCCGCTGACGTATGGCGAACTTGCGGAGGCGGTGGAACGCGCCGCCGGGGCGCTTTCGAAAGCGGGCCTGCCGAAGCGCTCGGCGGGATTTGTGCCGCGCGTGGGGCTGGCCTGCCCGAATGGCCCCGCGCATATCATCCTGGCGCTGGCGGTGTTGCGGGCAGGGGCATGCCTGGTGCCGATGCCAGGCGAACTGGCCACACCGGAACGCGAAGCGTTGATCCGCACAGTGGGGGTGCATGCGCTGGTGCTGGCAGACGCGATGCCGTGGCCAGAGCGTCGGGCGCAACGGGAGCGCAAAGTGGAACTGCCAGAGTTGAATGCCACGCTTTTTCTAGAACCGCAGCGCTCCGCGCTGGAGTTGGGCTTCGACGAGGCGGCCTTCGAGGCGCTCGACCCCGCTTTTATCCGGTTTAGCTCCGGCACCACCGGGCAGGCTAAAGGGGTGGTGCTTTCCCACGCTTCCTTGCTGGCGCGGATTGAAACGGGGAACCGGCGTATGGGCATTACGCCGCAAGACAAAGTGGTCTGGATCCTGCCAATGGCACATCATTTCGCGGTATCGATCATGCTCTACCTGCTCAAAGGCGCGACAACGCTCCTTGTGCAAAGTCATCTGGCTGAGGATATGCTTGATGCGGCGCTCCGCCACGGCGGCACGGTGCTCTATGGCGCGCCGTTTCATCACGCGCTTCTGGCGAGGGAACCCTCCGGGCGCCCCTGGCCTACTTTGCGGCTGGCCGTATCCACAGCGGCGGCGTTACCGCTGGCCACTGCCCTGGCTTTTGATGCCCGTTATGGCGTGCCGCTTTCGCAGGGATTCGGGATCATCGAAGTGGGCCTGCCTCTTCTCAATACCGCAACCCCCCGCGAAAAACCCCAGTCCGTAGGGCGTCCGCTCGATGACATCGCCCTGGCATTGCGCGACCCCGATACGGGCGAAGAGGTGCCCGAGGGCGAAGTGGGGGAACTGTTTTTGCAGGCCGAAGGGATGTTGGACGCCTATCTGAACCCTTGGCGCTTGCGCCAGGACGTGCTGCTGGATGGGCGTTGGTTTCGGACGGGGGATATCGCCCGGCGGGATGCGGACGGGTGCGTCCAACTCGTGGGGCGGACGAAATCGGTGATCAATGTCGCGGGAATGAAGTGTTTCCCGGAAGAAGTGGAGGCAGTGCTCCAGACCCATCCCGGCGTGCGTGCCGCCTGCGTTTCCGGCCGCGAACATCCGCACTACGGGGCCGTGCCGGTGGCGGATGTCGTCACGGGTGAACCACAGCCCTCGGTGGCGAGTCTGGCCGAGCATTGCCGCAACGCACTCGCGCGTTACAAGGTCCCAGTAGAGTTCCACTTTGTCCGCGACCTGCCGCGCACCAGCAGTGGAAAAATTCGCCGCCGCTGAATTGCCCATTCCCAGTGTGATAAAGCGTTCCTCGCAAAGAAATTTTAACAACGCCGATCAAATGAACGACGACATTGCACGATTAGAAAAGTTTTATTGTATATTCGAGATGCCCATGCCCCGCAGACGGGGCTCCACGCGGCATGAAAATGGTAAATTTTCGAGTCAGAAGAACGGAAAAGAAGGCGGGAGTGTGCGCTTGTGGGATTCGCTTCCTCCATCTGAGTCCGCCGGGTTCTTGGCCGATCTTTTGCTGATCTCGGACGAGTAGCCGGTGATCGTTAGCCTGTTGCCTCAAAAGTTTTGACACCGAGGAGAGCGGAAGGAAAAGGCAACCCGGCAGGGCCCCGCGCCCCGATCTTGCGCTTTTTTGCCGGGAAGGTAAGTTGTGCTCCCTTTCTCCATGCCCAAGGTTCTCATTAAAACATACGGCTGCCAGATGAACGAGCGCGACTCCGAGCAGGTCGCGCAGATGCTCATCGCGCGCGGCTTTGAGATGACCACGGACGAGAATGCAGCGGACGTGATCCTGCTCAATACGTGCAGTGTGCGGGATCAGGCGGAGCAAAAGGCGCTCGGAAAAATGCGGCTCCTGGCGCATCACCACAAGGGCGGGGGGAAGGTGTTCGGGTTCCTCGGTTGCATGGCCCAGAGCCGGGGGGCGGAATTGGCCAAGGGGGGCGCGGTGGACTTGGTGATCGGGACGCAGAAGTTTCATCGCGTGGCGGATTACGTGGAGGAACTGCTGGCGCGCAAGCACGGGCAATCCATGGACGATGCGCGGTTTTCCATCGTCGATGTGGGGGAGGAACCGGGCTCGCAGGAGGCGATCCGCGATCACACGGTGCGTCCCGGGCAGGGGACGGCGTTTGTCTCCGTCATGCAGGGGTGCAACATGCGCTGCACGTTCTGCATCGTGCCGCAAACGCGCGGGGCGGAGCGGAGCCGGGCGATCCCGGAGATCGTGCGCGAAGTGGAGGGGTTGGTGGCGCAGGGGGTGAAGGAGGTGACCCTGCTCGGGCAGATCGTGAATCTGTATGGACGCCACGAGTTCCCAAGGGTGGAGGGCAAAAGCCCCTTTGTGCAATTGCTCGAAGCGGTGCACGCAGTGGAAGGGGTGGCGCGGCTGCGGTTCACCTCGCCGCACCCGATTGGCTACAAGGCGGACTTGATCGAGGCGTTCGGCTACCTGCCCAAGCTCGCCGAGCACGTGCATCTCCCCTTGCAATCCGGTTCGGACCGAGTGCTCAAGGCGATGCACCGCGGCTACACGGGGGAGGGTTTTCTGGAGTTGGTGCGCAAGATGCGCGCGGTGCGGCCGGATTTGGCGATCACCACGGACATCATCGTCGGCTACCCGGGGGAAACGGCGGAGGATTACCTCGCCACGCGGGAACTGTGCGAGGCGGTGCGCTTCGACAACGCCTTCATTTTCCGCTATTCCAAGCGCAAGGACACGCCTGCCGCCGCGCTGCCCGATCAGGTGGACGCGGTGGAGAAGGAGCGGCGCAACCTGGATTTGCTGGAGGTGACCAACGCGATCATCAAGGAAAAGCTGGAGGCGCTGGTGGGCCAGCGGGTGGAGGTGCTCTGCGAAGGGCCGAGCAAGAACAATCCCCGGCGGCTCACCGGGCGCACGCGCGGCAACAAGATCGTGCTTTTCGAGGGCGGGGAGGGGATGATCGGGCAGATGGTGCAGGTGCGGGTGGAGCGCACCAGCGGGTTCTGCCTGTATGGGGAGCCGGAGGCTTGATCGCCCACGCATCCCGGGCCATGTTAGCGACTGATGACGGCCATGACCGACTCGAAAATCAGCGTCCTGATCCCCGCCTACAATGAGCAAGCCCTCATCGAGGCGGTGCTCCGGCGGGTCCACGCGTGCTTTGCGCGCGTCGGGGATGCGCCCTACGAGATCGTCGTTTGTGACAACAACTCGACCGACCGCACCGCCGAGCTTGCCGCTGCCGCCGGGGCGACCGTGGTGAAAGAACCCCACAACCAGATCGCCCGTGCCCGCAACACCGCCGCCAAGGCCGCCACCGGCGCGTGGTTCATTTTTTTGGATGCCGACACGCTTCTGACCCCGGAATTGCTCGCCGACACGCTCCGCGCCTTTCAATCCGGCCAGATTTGCGGCGGCGGCTCGGTGTTAAAATTCGACCGCGACGATCTCGGTTTTTTCACGAACCAAATCACGCGGAATTGGAACTGGATTTCGACGACGTTCCAGCTCGCGGCGGGTTCCTATCTCTTTTGCCCGCGCGAGGCCTGGTGCGCGCTCGGCGGTTTCGATGAAACCATCTACGCCGGGGAGGAGATTTATTTCTCGCGAGAATTGAAAAAATGGGGCAGGGCGCGGAAGCTGCAATTCCGGGTGCTCACGGGCGCGCCCGTGGTCACCTCCGCCCGCAAAATGGAATGGTATAGCCCGGGGCAACTGCTCTGGCGCGTTTTCCGGATGGCCCTCCCGGGCGCCCATAAGAGCCGGGAAAAGTGCGACCTCTGGTACACGCGGCCGAAGAGGTGAGGGGGGCAAAAGGAAGGTCGGAGTGCGCCAGGTGAGACAGAAAGCGCGCCATTCGGTGGCGCATAAGCGACATTATGGCACACATTAGGAGGCCTATTCGAGTGGGTTGTAATTCGCAAGTCATTCAACCAAAGCAACTAAGGCATTTATGCCAAAGTGGGCCCGGCATTTGCTTAAAGGGTTTCGCCAACAAGGCAACCAACTTACAAATTTTATGGCAAAAATCCTCGGTATCGATTTGGGAACAACCAACTCCTGCATGTCCGTCATGGAAGGCGGGGAACCGGTCGTTCTGGAAAACTCGGAAGGCGCACGCACGACCCCCTCGGTGGTTGCCTTTACGAAAAGCGGCGAACGTCTCGTGGGCCAGGCCGCCAAGCGCCAGGCCGTGACGAACCCGGAGAACACCATCTTCTCCATCAAGCGCTTCATGGGCCGCAAATTCGACGAAGTGCGCGACGAGCTCCACCGCGTCCCCTACAAGGTCGTCAAGGCCGCCAACGGCGACATCAACGTCCAGGTGACGGTCGGCGGCGAACTCAAGACCTTCTCGCCCCCGGAAATCTCCGCGATGATCCTGGCCAAGCTCAAGGCCGACGCGGAGTCCAAGCTCGGCGAGAAAATCACGCAGGCGGTCATCACCGTTCCGGCTTACTTCAACGACTCCCAGCGCAACGCCACCAAGGACGCAGGCAAGATCGCGGGCCTCGAAGTGCTGCGCATCATCAACGAACCCACGGCGGCCTCGCTCGCCTATGGGCTCGACAAGAAGAAGGACGAGAAGATCGCCGTGTATGACCTCGGCGGCGGCACCTTCGACATCTCCGTGCTGGAAATCGGCGACGGCGTCTTTGAAGTGCGCGCCACCAACGGCGACACGCATCTCGGCGGCGACGACTGGGATCACCGCCTCATGGACTGGATCATCGACGGGTTCAAGAAGGACTCCGGCATCGATCTCGGCAAGCAGCCCGACGCCGTCCAGCGCATCAAGGAAGAGGCCGAAAAAGCCAAGATCGCCCTCTCCTCCTCGCAGGAATACGACCTCAATTTGCCCTTCATCACCGCCGACCAAACCGGGCCCAAGCACATCATGCAGAAGCTCACGCGCTCCAAGCTTGAGCAGCTCTGCGACGATCTCTTTGAACGGACCATCGGCCCGGTGAAGGCGTGTCTCAAGGACGCCAAGCTCACCGAGCGCGAAGTGGACGAGCTCGTGCTCGTGGGCGGCATGACCCGCATGCCCAAGGTCGTCGATACGGCCCGCACTCTCATCGGCAAGGAACCGCACAAGGGCGTGAACCCGGACGAAGTCGTCGCCATCGGCGCGGCCATCCAGGGCGGCGTGCTCAAGGGCGACGTGAAAGACGTGCTCCTCCTCGATGTGACCCCGCTCACCCTCGCCATCGAGACGGCGGGCGGCGTGGCCACCCCGATGATCCCGCGCAACACGACGATCCCGACGCGCAAATCGCAGATTTTTTCCACCTACAGCGACAACCAGCCCGGCGTGGAAATCAAGGTGCTCCAAGGCGAGCGCCCGCTCTCGCGGGACAACAAGAACCTCGGCACGTTCCACCTGGACGGCATCCCGATGGCTCCGCGCGGCGTCCCGCAGATCGAAGTCACCTTTGACATCGACGCCAACGGCATTTTGCACGTCGGCGCGAAAGACCTCGGCACCGGCAAGGAGCAGAAAATCTCCATCACCGGTTCCTCGGGCCTGAGCAAGGAGGAAATCGAGAAGATGCAGAAGGAAGCCGAGCTGCACGCCGAAGAGGACAAGAAGGCCAAGGAAACCATCGAAATCCGCAACAACGCCGACAGCCTTGCCTACCAGTGCGAGAAGCAGCTCAAGGAGCTCGGTGACAAGATTCCCGCCGACAAGAAGAGCGAGATCGAAGCCGCCATCGCCGCCGTGCGCGAAGCTCTCAAGGGCAGCGATACCGACGCCATCAAGAGCACCTACGACACCCTGCAAAACAAGTTCCAGGCCGTGAGCGAGGAACTCTACAAGAACGCCTCAGCCCAAGCCGGAGCCGCCGGAGCAGGGGAGCAAGCCGCCGGCCCCGAAGCCGGAGCCGCCAAGCCGAAGAAAGACGGCGACGTGGTGGACGCGGAGTTCGAAGTCGTGGACGACGATAAGAAGAAGTAGGAGCAACCAAGGCTGATTTCCAGAAAGGGCATTCATGAAACGCAAATCCGTTTGGCTCTCCTTCACCGCGTGCGCGTTGACCGCTGCGAGCATGCCGCTCCCGGCGCGCGCGGCGCATCGCGTGGAAACGACCGCGAATACCCCGGTGTGTCGCGTGTGTCCGTTGCGAACAGGGAGGGCTGTATCGTCCCTCACGGGTAATCCAGCGCCCTTCGCGGGCAATGCGGCGGTTCCGGCAGGTTCCGGGAGCGCCAAAGGCGCGCCTGCATACCAGCCTAGGTCGGAGCGAAGCGAAGGCCTAGGACTCACCGACACCACAAAGCGCAAGGGCTGAAAGCCCGACGCAAAAACATGCCACAATCCCTGTCACTCCTCCTTGTGCATTTGGTGTTTAGCACCAAAGACCGTCTGCCCCTCATCGGCGCGTCGGTTCGTGACGGATTGCATTCGTTTCTGGCCGGGGCAGCCCGGACAACGGGTTGTGAATGTTTTCGCGTGGGCGGGACGGCGGATCATGTGCATCTGGCCGTGCGTCTCTCCCGAACGGTCTCCATGTCACAACTCGTGGAGGATTTGAAAACGAGTTCGTCGAAATGGATCAAGGACCAATCCGCAAAGCTCGGAGCGTTTGCCTGGCAGCGGGGTTACGGAGCGTTTTCCGTGGGGCCGGGGGATCGTGAAACGCTGTTGCAATATATCGATAATCAAGAGGAACATCACCGGACACGGACCTTCCAGGAGGAATACCGGGCCGTTTCTCAACAAATATGGGATTTCCTATGATGAGCGTTATGTCTGGGACTAGCCTATGCGCCGGGCCTTCAGCCCTGATGTCAAGGGCGGCAGGGTACTTGGGGCGTTGCCCCAGGCTGGTATGCGGACGCGCCTTTGGCGCTCACGGCGTTACGAACCGTCATGATTTAAAGCCATCTGGCGCTCACGGCGTTACGATCCGGCGTGACTTGAAGCCATCTGGCGCTCACAGCAGTCCAATCCGGTTTCAACTGCCCCCACTTTCACGTTACAAACGATTTTAACCTAACCTTACCGATTTCGCCGGGGCGGGCTTTGTGGCCGGTCCGGGCGGTTGAAGTAAACAACACCAAAACCAACAGAAAACACTAGATATGGCAGTCAATGTCAAACCCCTCGGGGATCGGGTGCTCGTGCAGCCCCTTGAAGAGAAAGAAGTCGTCAAAGGCGGCATCATCATACCTGATTCGGCCAAGGAAAAGCCGCAGGAAGGCAAAGTCGTCGCGCTCGGAACCGGCAAGACCGACGAGAAGGGCAACAAAGTCGAGTTCACCGTGAAGGTGGACGACCGCGTGCTCATCTCCAAATACGGCGGCACCGAGATCAAGATCGACGGCACCAGCTACCTCATCATGCGCGAG
>Ga0073936_10001173_pt1 | contig 40702 bp, 44 predicted proteins | sample AliMusrvi5mmetaG_FD_87041 | JGI IMG/M metagenome (GOLD analysis project Ga0073936, IMG submission 87041) | Freshwater lake bacterial and archeal communities from Alinen Mustajarvi, Finland, to study Microbial Dark Matter (Phase II) - Alinen... | ecosystem: Environmental > Aquatic > Freshwater >...
GAAATGTTGAAAATCAGTGTCGTGATTTTTCCAGAAGGTTTGTAACAAGTCATATCTGAAATGCAAAATGCGAAACGTGATATCACATTTCGCATTTCAGAATTTGCCTTTCGGCTTTGTAGCAAAGGCTTCTGAGATACCTAACTTGGTGTTAGCCAGTGACATCGTGAAAACAGTTGATTTTATTGATGAATGGTTGAACCCATTCAATTTTACCGTTCGGACTTCAGGAGATAAATGATTTTCAGGAAGGACTTTTTCTTCTGAAAAGCCAACTATCAGAGATAATTGCTGTTATCAACATCATTGAGTCCTGATAGATGCCCAAATTGATGACTGCACTGATTCCGATTATTGCCCATAGGGATGGAATGATTAAAAGTTTCTTTGAAAACCATTTATCAGTGAGCAACAAAAATCCGAAGGTAAAGATAGTAGTCGGGCAAGGTAATCCTAAGGAAATTGTGTGATTGATGTTCTGCTCAATCAGGTAGCCGACAATCGGATAAATTACCAAACCATACAGAATGAAGAAAAAGGCTACATATCCCTGAAAAGAGTGTTGGAAAGCAAACCTGAGATTATTCTTTACCAAACCTTCATACAGAAAGAATAACCCCTGAATAATGAACAACCCGCCAAAACCATAGGCAACCTTGTTAATTTCAGAAAAGAACGTTAAGTGGTAACCAATGCCAATCCAAAACCATAGAAGTCCAAGTATACCTGTAATGAACTTATCCTTATGTTTCAAACCTAATCCAATCGCCATCAAAGCAAAAGTGCCAAGAAGAAGGAGAATTATTTGAGCAGGAAATACGGTATGATTGTACTTTTCAAAGATCGAGAAAAACTGTTCAGTTGTAAACGGTGTATTCATAGTCAATGATTTTGAGAGAATCCGTGTTGCAAAAATATTCAAACAACCTCAAAGTCACTAAAATTTCACAAAAAATGCGAGCAGCCCGAGAGCAACTAATACTATACCAGTCATGCCTTTCTCATGATGTTCCAAGAAATCTGATTTAAAGGCACTCACACCTTTCATCCCCAATGAAACAAGGGAAAGCATGACCACCAGCGTTGTCAAAAGATAAACGGCAGAAACAATGATGATCCCAATCCAGCCAATAGTGCCAGCCTGAAAGTAGTAGGCTTCAATTTCAATGCATGGCGTAAGAAACATAGCAACACTCAAAGAGGTCAGAATGGCAGCCCACCTGGATTTGCTATTATCCAAGTCGTTCATCTTGGCTTTTAGGTCATGATGATGATGACTGTGAAAATTGAAGGCTATGTAAATCATTCCTAATCCAATCAAGATAGCAGGGGCAATTGTCTCTGATATTAGCGAATACTTTGTTGAAAGTTTATATCCGATAAGACCGACAACGATTCCGATAATGATTGTACTCAGCGTATGGGCGACCCCAGTGATAACGGTTGCCCATAATGTCTGACTACGGGTCCATTTTTCAGTTTTCCCTAAAGCAATTAACGGCAGCCAATGATTGGGGATTAGAGCATGAATTGTACTTAGAAGAAGGCTTCCGATGAAAATTTGATACATGGATTTTTCGCAATAGGTTAAAAAGTGATCACTCTGTCGCTTTCCATAACCCATTGGGTCAATTCCTTCATCGTGCTTAACTCAGCACCCTCAATGAACTTAATATCTTTTAGACCTCTCGCTTCAACACAGGATGTGCAAATTTTCACCTTCCCCGTTTTGTTGACTACGATTTTGAGCATCCTTTCAATGTTGTAATACCCGTTGGGTGTGTTCTGGTTCGGAATGGCACAGCCAACGGCATCAGCCATCAGAAACACACATAATTCTGTTGTTTCATAATCCTTCAGAATCTGGGTTGCCAACCGCAGGGCATTATAGGCTTTCTCAGTTCCGTAAGGAGCATCATTGATGATTATCAGGACTTTCATTTTTCAAGATTTAGAAGGTCAGTACTTTTTCACTTTTTTTGATGATATCGTATAAATCACTTAATGAGGAAACGGGGCAGAGTTTTGAACCCTCCTGATTTCTTTGCCTCAGGCATGTCCCACATGCAAATATTTTACCACCAGATGATGAGAAATCGTCCATCTTCTCTTTCACATCAAAATCTTTGGAGGACATAGTTTGGGCTTCAACCCCTTTACCCAATAAAAAAATGGAGACAGAATCGCCTTCAGCAAGTGAATAGTTTGCTAACCTGAAAGCATTCCACACGGTCTCAGCATCATTCGAATAGACAACTATTCCTATTTTCATCGCCTTCTTCTCCGTTGTGGTGTTCGTGTTTCCTCCTTTGCTGGTGTTCTGTGCATAGGTTATCAGGGAAATGCTAAAAATCGTCAGTAAAATGATTGTTCTTTTCATATTGAGTAATAGTTAAGGGAAAATGATAAGGTGAAAATGCCTGCTTCATTGAACAGCAAAGGTACAAACTAACAAAGTAAGTAATGGGTAGAGGTCGTGTTGAAATTTGAAATCAATTATTTATCAGTGCCTCACTTGATATGCCGCCAAAGTTTAAATAACTTTATCGTAAACAGTACTATCCAAGCCATCAGCATCAATCCTCCTGGTGCGGCAAACAGCGTTGCCATAGTTTGTACACCAGGAACAAATGTCACAAGTACAAGGTAAACCGAGATGAGAATACTGCCTAATAGCCCGAGCCAACCTGTAATCCTATTGAAGATTCTGCCTCTAAGCATGACCCAGGACATGATGATTCCTGCGAGATTTGGCAAAATGAATCCGATAAACACTCCGAGACTGCCGTGGGTTCCTCTGGAGAGCATCGCTTCTCCTGCAGCGGCAAATAACATCTTTTGCGATTCCGATGTAGCAGCGGCATACTTTACCGAGAGTTCATACATCGGCAGGGCTACATTTCCTGCCACAAATAGTATCGTACCAGTCAGAAAAATGATGAGCGAAAGCAAGGCAAAACCATGCACGGTCTTGCGATGGGCTGCATAGATTGCAACATAGGACGGAATCATCATTACCTGAACGATGAGATTCAACAAGTCCAGGTTATAAAGCCCAAGTATCGGATTGCTTTGTAACTGGGTAAACCTGTCAACGGCTGAATGTGGAAGTGCAGAAAGGTTGCCGCCTGTAATAGAACCAACGGTGATATCGAGGAGAGTGCCTGAAATAACTATGACAGAGGTAATGGCACCAAAAAGATAGATACCCTTCAATTGTCTGTCAGATGAGTCCGCCAACGAGAATTTTTCATTCATAATTCAATGTGCTTGGGTGCTTTTAATTAGTTTTTCAGCCTGTTTTCTTCTTACCGTCATGATGAAAATGATAATTCCTGCCAACAGTATCCCAATTTCTCCAATCCAGGCAATTATATTATCCTTCCAGAGACCAAGACCATACGTATTTGTATAATCTGCAAACAAAGGCAATCCTGTATCAGTTGGATAGAATGCTAACTTAGGCGAGGCTACAAAATCCAGTACTGTGTGACTAAAAACAAGCAAACCGATGATCCAACTTAATTTACGGTTTTTGCTGATCACTTTTGTCAATAGACCTGCCAATACCGACCATAGAACTCCCATCAAAATACTATGAGAATAAGGTGAAAATGGCATTCCTGTATCTGTTGGTGGATGCTCAATTCCAAGTCCCCATAATATCATGAAGATTATTTCTATTAACTCAGCAGCAATAATCAAAATGATTACAGGAACGGCAGGTGCAACTTTCTTGGCGGCAAATCCAACACCAATATGGGCTATGGCTGGCATGAACTATTATTTTGAGATAATTTTCTTAGGATCCTTCCAGTTCCACCATTTCAGTAGTTCTGGATCACGATTTTGAACCTCAGTTTCTGCGTAATATACTGCACACCGAAACGAGTATAGCAGGCACCTGTCCTGTGTGACACCAACCAATTTATTTGAGTGATAAAATAAATCCTCAGGGTTCTTGCCTCTGAGTGCTGAAACCTCGGTAATGCCAATGTTCCAAAGGTCATTTGCAATTGATTTACCAACACTTGGAATTTGCATGAGTTCTTTGATGGCGGCTTCTTTTGACACAAGGAAAATGGTTTGGCTTTGAACAGATGCCAAAGTTAATAAATCATATGGTTTGGAAACGAGATTGATAGAAACGCTTACATCCTTGCTCTCTTTCTCAGCCAGAACATATAAAGAACCAGAAAAGCGATTATCGGCAGAAACACATCCTGATGCTTCCGAATGTAGCCAATTACTCCTTCTGCCTTCATACCCTTCTCCATCATCACAAAGCATTCCTGGCACACTGTCGCAAGATTGCGATACTTGCCAACCAGTGTGTCAACCGTGACCACCTTCCTAACAGGATAAGTCAAACTATCTCCACCGACCACTCCCATATTCGCCAGTGCTCCTGTGTTCAACGCCATAAGTACCATTATAACCATCAATTTTCTGACCATAAGGCTAAGGTAAACGGGGTTTGCCGATAAAAAAAAGTACCCGAGGATTTAATATATATATCAAAGAACCATCCATGATGCATACAAATTACCTCACATACCTGAATCAAACAGGCTCTCCTGATGATTACGAGTTCTGGAACCCAGAAACCTCCCGACTTGTTTGTTTTGAGACCAATGATTGGAGCCAAGAACATTCTCTGGAAGTGAAGCCCTACCTACAGGCGATGTCGACCACCTTGCTGCATCCTTTTAAACTTCAACACTCTTTTATAGATAGCGAGGATAGTTTGTACAGAGGTGCAAAGCATCCTAATGCCTTGAGTTCTCAGGCACCATTTATATATCTTGTCGCCCACGGAATGCCTGGGGCTATTCTCTATGGTGATTTTGACGGATCTGGGTTAGATGCTTTGGTTTTCCCTTTTGAGAGTCAAACAGCGGTTAAAAGGGTAATTTTTATCGGAGCCTGTTCAATATTCGGTAAATCAGATGGTGATTTTCTCGCCAAGCGATTATTGGAGCGATCAAAATGCGAAGCAGTCATCGGCTATTGCGAAAACGCTGGCTGGTATCACTCGAACTTTACGGAAATGTTATTTATCACAAGATTTTACAATTCACCGAACCCGTTCTATGAACTCGATGGTATCTTCAATTCGGTTCTTAATGATTTTGCTCCTGCGAAAAAGATTGGGTTGAAAATGTTTTCAAGAAAAAGCAACTGAAATCAGGCTAAAATGTGTCCACAATTTTCATATTCTCCAATAATTTACGGTGTTTTCGTGAGTTTTTCGATGGAAAAAGTTTGAACGGATGGGTTTTGTGGCACAGAAATGTTGTACTGTTGAAAATTAGCGAGGTTTTTATTTCGGATCTAAGTGTCTCCATTTGGGATTGAACTTCATGAAGAGGGACTCGATGGCAAATAATGAATCGCTGTCAACTGATATTCTGTGGGTTGGATTAGAATTGCGAATATTGATAGCGACTTCTATCACAAATTAAACCGAAGTTACCCTCTGTTGTTTATAAAATTCGTAATAAAATCTAATTGGGGCATGGTTTTTCATTATTTTTATGGAAAGAAATAATATGCCAACTTGGCAGTAAGATTCTGTTGGAATATGGTTTGTAATCAATGATTTAAAACTAATTATTATGTCAAATTCACAAATCAAGTATTATCCAGTTGGAAATGGAGATACTACTCTGCTAAACCTTCAAAATGGTACTACAATTTTAGTAGACTGTAATATCAGAGAAAAATCAAAAGATGAAAATGATGAAACATCCTTTGATGTAAAGGAGGATTTGTTGAAATGTATTAAAAAGAAAAATGGAAATCCTTTTATTGATGTGTTTATTTTAACTCACCCAGATGTTGATCATTGTCGGGGTTTCGAAACAAATTTTTACCAAGGGAACCCTGATAATTATGAGGAAAAACATCGAAAAAAGGATGAAATTCTCATCGGGGAACTTTGGGTCACCTCAAAATTGTTCAAACATGATCATGCTGATGATGCGAATAAAGTTAGAAATGAAGCAAATCGTAGAAAAAAACTGTATGATGATAATAATACTGATTCTAATAAATTTGGTAACCGATTAATTGTTGTAGGTTATGATGGTGAAGAAAAACTTGGCAACGTGCCGCATTATATTCCAAGCAATATTGTTGATACCTTCAATGGGATTAAAAATGATTTAGTGTCATTTTTTATTCATGCTCCATTTAAAGATGACCTTCAAAATGCCGAGAGTGGTAAAAATGAAACTAGCATCGCATTCCAAGTTAGATTCAAAAAGAGCAAGGATGATAATGATTTTGTTGGGTTAGCGATTTTTTCTAGCGACTCGAGCCATTATATCTGGAAAAAGATATTGGATGAAACGATAAGCCATAAAAACGAGGCTACTTTAAAATGGGATTTGTTTTTAGCCCCACATCATTGTTCTTGGACTTTCTTTAATGACACACCACAAGAAGATCATCCTGACCCGAAGCAATATTCGTTAAAAATCCTAGATTATAAAAGAACTGATAAATCAAAAATTATAGCATCATGTAAAGAAATTAAAAACAACGATGACAATCCACCTCATTATCAGGCGAAACAACAATATGTCAATAAAGTTAAAAGTGATAATTTTCTTCATACGGAGACATACAAATTATTGGGTAAAACCCCGCAACCAATTGTGTTTGAGATTACCAACCAAGGTCCAATGAAACCGAAAGAGGAAGAGGGAACCGCAAAAAATATAGGAAGTGCTGGTTTAGGTGCCATAAATAAACCCTCAAGTTATGGCTCAGAACCTATTTAGTTCAACCCTCAGCCCGTTTGAAGGAGTCATTGAGAATCCTTATTTAGTAGAATCCATTGAAGAACTCAAATTATTCCTAAGAAAGAATAAGATCGATATTCGTATTTGGGATGAACATAGAATCGCAATTCCTGTTCAACTGAAAATCGAATTGCCACCATTAGGAAACATTAATTCGATTGATATTAAGCCGAAGGAACAAATTCTTGTTGTATTCAATTTAAAGTCATATCCAACCGTTGCCCCAGTTGTATTTACAGATCGTCTTGATTTTCCAAAGGATCAATTAGCCCATTTATATATTGCAAAAAATGATCGACCTCCAGCATTTTGTGTTGTCAGAGGAAATTTGGATGAGTGGTATTCCAATAAACGAATTAAAGATTTAATAATTAGGACAAGAAACTGGCTTCGGGATGCAGCGGCAGATGAACTTACTGAAAATGGAGGACAGTTTGACCCGTTGAGGTTAGAAGGCTATAGAGGGTCGATCATTTATAATTATGCAGAACTTACTGAAGTTGTATTTAGTAAAAAGTCCACATATAATGATTCAAACTTTGCTTTGTGTTTACTTGAAAATACCGCTGGCGATGATCATTTTCCATCTTTTAAATTAATTAAATTCATAGAGTTAACTAGTATAAGTGAGGAATTTCAAGCATTTGTCAAGTCGTTAGAGAATTTAATTGAATCAAAATCCTTTAATGCTAAAAAATATCATTTTGGCTATTTGATTTGGTCAAAAGAAGATAAAGTAATTGATACATATTATATAAACTTACCTAGGACATGGAAGGATTTTGTCATTTTCTGTACTTTACATGAGATAGATTTGTCTCCTCTTGAAAATTTTCTTTCAACCTTAGATTTTAATTTCTTTCATGAAGTGCCCATTATTACTGCAATTAATAGACCAAAACAAGTTATCGGGTATTCTTCGAATATTGAATTTGTAAATTTTTATATTGACTTAAAGAAAGAGGATAAAAAGGACAACAAGATAATAAACAATATTCCCGTTCATTTCCAGGTGCATAATGAACCCTTGAGCCTCATGAAAGCAAAGGCTATCTCTGGTAGTTATCCTCAAATTGACGGTTCAATCATAATAGGTTGTGGTGCTTTAGGATCAAAAATCATAATGCATTTCATAAGAAATGGTTGTAAAAGTCTCTTTATAATTGATAATGATTCAATATCACCACATAATCTTGTCAGGCATTCACTCTTGCCTGAGTATGAAGGTATGAATAAGGCTATTGCTCTTTCAAAGGTCGCAAGTATTTTATTTAAGTATGACAAATCGGTTGCAATTGTAGGATGGCCAATATCTGGTGAATCGTTTCTTTCAAGATTTTCAGAAGATTTGATACAACAGATGAACTGGGTGTTTGACTTTACTGCATCAGAATCCTTTCTTAATACGCTCATCACCATCAATAATTTAAATAAAAACAAGGTCTGTAGAGCAATTATTTCTGATCAAGGTGATTTGGGCATATTAACCTTCGAAGGAACTAATAGGAATCCAAGAATTGATGATTTGCTTATATCACTTCACTCTCTTTATAATACTGATCCATTAATACATGAGTGGTTACAAAGAGAATTCGAATTAAATAATTCTGGCAGTGTATTAATTAACGTTGGGATAGGTTGTAATTCTGAAACTACTGTCCTTTCAGATGAAATAATATCGTCACATTCTGCTTATTTTGCTGGTGTTATAAAGAATTTTACCAATAAAAGCCAGGATAATTCAAAAGGGTATATCTTTTTAAGTGTGATAGAAAACAAAAATGAGTATCATACTTTCTCAAAATCCCTGCAAGTTGAACCGTTCACAATTTTGCGAGCAATAAATAACGAATCTTGGGAAATAAGATTTAAATCTGGAATTTTAAAGAATGTCAAGCGAGAAATGGGGTTAAGAATGCCATATGAGACTGGTGGTGTTTTTATTGGTTGCATTAACCATAAAACAAAAACGATTCATGTTATCGATATTATTTATGCTCCTGCTGATAGTAGAACAAATTCTGTATGCTTTTACAGAGGGATTAACGGACTTCCTGAAGGCGTAAAGGATATAAATGTAAATTCAGGGAATCAGTTAGGATATATTGGAGAATGGCATACACACCCATTTGGACCAAATTGTTTAAGTGGTACCGATATGAGAACGGTAAATAGATTTAAGAGGGAATTCGATACTCTTATTAACCCGCTTCCTGTCTTTTTGTTAATCGCCACACCCACAAACATATTATGTTATGTTTATTAAGGCGGTTTCTCAATTCCTGATTTTGTAAAATTGGTTTTCATTTAATACGTACGGTTATGAAAGAATTATTAGACAAAATTTCGTCATACAACATTTTCAACTACCTGCTTCCTGGTGTTTTATTTTCAATAATTGTCAATAAATTTACACATTACTCATTACCAATTGATAACGCCTTTGTTGGTGCTTTTCTATGTTATTTTATTGGTCTAATCATCAGCAGAATTGGATCATTGATAATCGAACCACTTTTAAGATTTTATTCCTTCCTGAAATTTGCAGACTACGCAGACTTTATTGCTGCATCAAAAAAGGATTCCAAAATTGAAGTTTTATCCGAGGTTAACAACACATATAGAACCTTGCTAACTATGCTTACCCTTATTCCGCTCGTGAAATTTTACGAATTTTTGGAATCAAAGATTTCTGGCTTAAATGAATGGAGTCCATACATCTTAATACTAACCTTATTGATTATGTTTTTATTTTCATATCGTAAACAAACTGATTTTGTCAGAAAAAGGGTTGACGCAAACAAATAATAATTATGAGCATAGTTAAATCATTTTCAGTTGGTGAGGGAGATACATATTACATTGTCCATAACACCAGTAACTTCACAATGATTGATTGCTTCCTTTCAGATGAAAATAAGGAAGAAATTGTTGCGGAGTTAAAAAAGAAACAAAAAGGGAAGGACATAACCCGATTTATTTCCACACATCCTGATGATGATCATATTGGAGGTATATCATATTTGGATGACGAGATTCCAATTCTCAATTTTTATACTGTAAAAAATAATGCGACTAAAAAGGACAAAACTGACGATTTTACAAGATATTGTCAGTTGAGGGATCATGATAGAAAAGCATTCTATTTAGAAAAAGGATGCTCCAGAAAGTGGATGAATAAAGTAGGAATTGACAATAATGGAAAACACATTGGGAGTTCGGGTATTAATATTCTTTGGCCGATTACCTCAAACCAGGATTATAAAGATGCCTTGAAGTCAGCCGAAGAAGGAAAAAGTCCTAATAACATATCTCCGATAATTTCATACCGAATGAAAGATGGTGTTCATATGCTTTGGATGGGTGACATGGAAACTGATTTCATGGAAAAAATAAAAGACGAAATATCACTCCCAAGGATTGATATTTTATTTGCACCGCATCACGGCCGAGATACTGGAAAAGTCCCCCAGGATTGGCTGGATGATTTGCAGCCAAAAATCATTATTATTGGAGAAGCCCCAGCGAAGGATTTAAATTATTACCAAGGGTACAATACTATAACTCAAAATTCGGCAGGTGAAATTATTTTTGATTGTTACGAAGCGAAGGTTCATATATATGTTTCCAATGAAAACTACACTGTAGATTTTTTATCAGATGAAGAGAAAAATAGATACGATTTTTACCTTGGTACTTTAGTATTATAAATCATTCCATGATGGTATTTTGAAGATTGGTTTTGAATCTACAACAAACTTTCGAGACCTATTTATTGTATCTAAAAGAACAGAAAGGGTATTTGGCAATGTATTCTACGAAATGAAAAAAGCCTACCCATAGTTCGGATAGGCTTTTTTCGCTTATAAGATTTTAATACTTAGGACTGCTCAGCAGGAGCGATCGGCTCAATTGGAGCAGGTTGATCAACAACTTTCTTTGTTAACGGTTTGCCAAGTGGAGCCAACCTCACAAACCCCTTAGTCCGTTTCTTGGGTGCTTTTTTCTTCACAATCTTGGCAACTTCCTTCTTTGGTGCTGTAATGAGTAAGGACGATACGACAGATTCAACGGTTGCAGCAACTTTCTTCTTCACCTCTTTCTTAACAGGCTTATCTACCTTGACCTTAGCAATTTTCTCTTTCTTTGGCTTTGCTACTTTCGTGTTTACCTTATTAGCCGCTACTGGAACAGACTTGGCTGACGGTTCTGGTATGACTTTCGATATTTTCTTAATTGGTGTAGGTTTGACCATAGACTTCTTCTCTATCTTCACCTTGGCTACTTTCTCTTTTATGGCTGGTATGATGGGCTCAGCAACAGTTTTAAATTCAAGTACTGGTGCTGCTTTAGGTTTTCTTCCTGGCTTCTTCCGCTCCTTGATTTCAACTGCTTTCACTGAGGGTTTACGTCCTCTTTTCTTTTTCGGCTCCTGTTCAACAACAACATCGGCAGCAGGCTTAGTACCAAGTTTTTTTAGAATATCTTGAATTTTAGAAATGTACAACTTTGCTTCTTCCATTTCATCGGTGTACATTTGAATCATGGATTCTACTTCTTGATCAGTAAGTTTTATTGTTTTCATATCAATTGAATTTGTTTCAGATTGCTAATTTACATGTTATCAAAAAGAAAACAAAATATTTGTCAGGGTGTAAAGGAGTTTAGCGGAAACGATAAATAGCAATTCAGGATTTAAGAGATAATGAGGCAATCGTCCATATTACGCCTTAAATCCAATCGGGGTTCTTCTTTTTTCCTGATGAAAATCCTTCTCATCCTGATTATAGATTGCTGTGAGGGTCACTGGAGAGTTGAATGTTGTCGTATACCCCAGTTTTTGTGAGAGTGCCTGTGCTTTTTCGATTTCCAATTCTTTGAACTCGTACTTGGCAATCAGCCTACCTTTTCTCAGCAAGGCACTATCGACCTTAGAAATGTCAGTATTAAAGGAACAGATTATCTGAATACTCAGACAGTCAGAGAGCAACCCATCAGAGATGTTGAGCAGGGATGTAACTGCCGAATGCCCATCTTTCTCTCTATCGATTACGATGTTCTCAGCATCTTCAATTACAAAAATTGAATTTGGGTTGTCAATAAGGATAGAAATCAAGTCGGGACTGGTAATGGCACTCGCCATGTTTGGTGGCAAAAAAATCACATTCTTTTTCAGACTGGATATCAGATGACGAATATATGAAGTCTTCCCTGTTCCTGGTTTCCCATGCAATAGAACCAACCCTTTGTCATTTTTCTTGGATAGTCGTTTTAAGATAATCTGATGGATTTCCTTAAAATCATCATTATAGTTATCCTCAATGTTGAGTTTGGGTTTGGCAATTTTAAGCGATTTTGTGTCGATCCCGAATTTTGAATTGACCAGGAGTGAAATCTCGGGTTTTTGCCTCGCTTTTCGAACTTTAAACCGCTTAATCTTATCTATCACCGATTCAACCTTCGTTATATCGGTTTTTCGAAACAAAAATCTCACTATTGATTGATTTGTGTCAAAATCGACAATTAAATCGTCATAAAGAAAGTAGAAAAGGTCATCATACTCAGCATATTTGTTGCCATTATAATACACCTTGTCAAAATATAAATCCTTGACCTCATGTTTGTAATTCTCAGCAAACCATTGATTTGCTTTCTTGCAATTGATGTTTATTTCTTGGATGAAATTTGGAATCGAGTTGAAGTGGGCAACAAATAAATTGTATTCGTTAAGGTATGAGCGCCTGCGTTCCGAAAATACTTCTCCCAAGTTCATCTTTGTTGTAGTTTCTTCAACTCCAATGGCTTGTGTTTGCAGGTAAGTACGATTGATGGTTTTTGATATCATAGCGATTATGTTTTTAATTAGGTGTCAAAAGTAGACTGGGCTAACGCCAAATCATGTCGCTGCTAAAAATTAAGTATGTGTCAAATGGAATTGTCATTCAAGTTTTTCAGTTCAACGTCACGTTTTGGCGCAGCCAGGATTTACTTTTGCCATATAAACAAATGCAGAGATGAAACCGATCATGTTTTTAATAGATGAACTTAACATGCTATGTGAGAAGGATAATCCCCTGATTAGTGGCTCTGGGCAGAAACAAAGAATCAGACAAATCCTTGCAGAATTCGTAAAACAGGGTTACAAAGTTGTCAACCCCAGATTTGAACCTGGTTCTGAAGAGTATAATCGTCTATCAGAAAATGGCAAACTGCTTTGCCAACAATTATTATTGGTTCGTTGTAAAAAGCAGGAAGCAATTGATAACAACCAATTTGAATTTGCCGCCAACCTGAGGGACTGGGAACGAGATTTAAAACGGGCAATCATCAATGATTTCTCAAAAACAATCACTGACAGGATATTTGTGTTAAAATCAGATGAATTAAAAGAGATTATTTACAATGACTATCGAGGCAAGTTTAAAGAAATCTTCAAATCATAATAATTATATTGGTGTGCAGAATACATCGTGGACAAAAAAGAATACTTTTATCTATTCAATAGGATAACCAATGGCAAAGCAGGATTATTTCTTCAGATACCAGGCAATTATCAAGAAACTTGGTCGAAGTAACGAGGCAACTTTCGAAGAAATACAAGAGTATTTAAAGAAGGAATCGGAATTTCTTGATCGCCCCATGTTAATTTCTATCCGTACCTTCCAGCGAGACCTGAATGAAATTCGTTCACTATTTGGAAAGGATATCCAGTACGATTTATCAAGAAAGGTCTATTATATTGCCAATGACCAGCAATCTGATGTGCACAATAGTATGCTTGAATCCTTTGATATGATTAATTCCCTGAATATTATGAGTGATGTTTCCAAGTATATGTTCTTTGAAAAACGCAAAGCCAAGGGTACTCATCATTTTTACGGTCTGTTACATGCCATCAAGAACCGCATTGTCATAAGTCTGGTCTATCAAAAATATCAGGACGATGAACAAACGGTAAGGTTGTTGGAGCCATTGGCATTAAAAGAATCAAGAGGGAGATGGTATTTATTTGCAAAAGACAGGAACGACCATAAGTTAAAAACCTTTGGGCTTGACCGCATTATCCACTTTGAGAACACACTATCTCGATTTGATTATCCACAGAACCTTGATGTTGACGAAATCTTCCGTCATTGTTTTGGTGTCATTAATTTAGAAGATGGGAAACCCGAGAAAGTAATTCTGTCATTTGATTCTGAGCAGGGGAAGTATATCAAGAGTTATCCAATTCATGAGTCCCAACAAATTATCACGGATGATCCTGATGAATTTCGGATAATGTTGCAACTTTGTATTACGCATGATCTGATAATGGAAATTCTATCACATGGAGATACTGTTGAAATTATCGCTCCGAAAACACTCAAAGAAACCATCTTGAATATCCATAGGAACTCTATTTCAATAAATGTATAGCGATGAGATTTTACTCACTTGATGTAGAAACCGCCAATCATGACCAATCTTCAATCTGCCAAATAGGGGTTGGCATCTTTGAGGATTTTGAACTGGTTGATACTTGGAAATCTTACATTGATCCTCAAGACAGTTTTCATTGGTTCATGATAGATATTCATGGTATTACTGCAAGGATGGTTAAAGGTAAACCAACATTTCCGAAAGTTTATCCCGTTTTGAGGCAGATGTTTGAAAACAACATCGTGGTTCACCATTCGCATTTTGATCGGACAGCATTTCAAAAAGCATTTGTGAAATATGGATTAGAACCATTTGAGGTTCAATGGCTCGATTCAGTGCGGGTTGCGAAACATACATGGGAAGAATTTTCTGATGGAGGGTACAATTTAGAACATGTTGCCTATCGACTGGGTATTGAATTTCAACATCATGATGCTTTGGAGGATTCAATTGCCTGCGGGAAGATTGTATTGGAAGCCTGCAAGAATACTAATTGTAATATTAATGATTGGCTCAAAATATTCTGATAATTTGATATTTAGATAAGCAACATTTTATAACTTTGGGAAAAATAAATTATCCTTCAAAAGATAAATAATCTACACTTCTTATTAAATTTCTATTTGTTCAGTAAAAACTTGGTTCGTAAACACATTATAAACGATAATTATTTAATAAGCCCAACAAGATGGATGCACAATTTTTTTTCACTCAAGGAATAGAGAAATTCCAAAACAGGGATTATCTCGGAGCAATTCAAGACTATACAACTGCAATCAAATTGACTTCAGGTATTACACCTGGGGTAGTTACAGAACAAATACCAGGAGGGACAATGCGAACCAATGTTTTTAATATCAGTGAAGGATTTGGCGAAATTTATTTCAATAGAGGATTGGCATATATGGATATTGGGCAATATGGTGAAGCCTATGATGATTTTTCCAAGATTATTGAATATGCACCTAAGGATGCTGAAGTATATTTTAAACGTGCTGTAGTAAATTATTGTTTAGAAAACGATGATGAAATGGAGGATGATCTGAAAAAAGCATATGCTTTAGACCCGAAATACACTAAAGAGTTCTTTGAAAGGCAGTTTCAAGGCTAATGAAATATAGGTCAATCTCTTAAACACAGACTAATAATTGAACTTATGAAAGACACCATTTTTGAAATGTATAAATCGATTTCTGTAGGTAAGAATCAGATTTGTTTGGAATGCAATAACGAGGGAGCGCTTGGAAAGCCACTTTCAATTTATTTTATTGGAGAAAATTTTAAAACCTCTGATGACACGATTTTATTTGTTGGTAAGACGGCCATTGGTGGAGAAGGAATCGGTCCTTTTATCGATAATCTATTTACCGATGGGACCGAATTTGGTGAATTAAGTCTTGACCTTAAAGAGGAATATGCAACAAGAAGAGCATTTTATTCCTATACTCATGACATTGTTGCCCAATACTATGGTTCTTATGAGAATGGAAAAAAACATATTGCATTGACAAACTTAGTGAAATGTAATAACGCATCAACAAACGATGAAACTCCGCCTTCTGTAAAACAATGCTGCATTAATGATTTACAAGTCATTTGGAAAGAAATTGAAATCCTGCAACCTAAAAGAATAGTCTTTTATACTGGCAGAAATTATGATGATTATATTGACAACTTTGAACCACTGAATTATTTCGAATGTATTGATATTGTGGACGATGATCCTGGATGTTGGTGGCATAGAAAGTTCCTTGACAACAATAAAAACACAATTTGTGATTTTCTTCGGGTTTTTCATCCCAGTCGTCAGGGCAAAGAAGAATTTGTTTCTAATGTCGTAGATTGGTTAAATGAAACCAAAACAAAGTAAACCTTCCTACTAATAAGCCAAGAAATTTCCTACCTTTAGAATAATTTTGTTGTTACCCTTTGTATTTCCACCAGAATATTTATTCTGATAATACTCCTTTTATAATCGTTTTTTTTCTTTCACCCGTGACCGTACATTTGTTGTTAAAAACAGCCAATGACCGAGGAACGAGAAAAATTATTGGAAACCACCATCAAAGAAATGCTGAGTGCCAACTTGGCTTCATCAGAAATAAGAGACAGCCTTATCGAAAAACTTGTCAGACCGTTCATAGACGGCAACCCCCACAAAATTGCCGAGTTCGAACCGTTTATGTCCGATAGCATTAAAAACAGGTTTCAGTTTGAACTGGACATGGAAAAAATTGGGCTTTGAAAGCAGAACGGTTAGGCTGCCAACAATTTTCTGACTTTTAATACTGTGTTAATGCTTCTCTCAGTGATGGAAGCAATCCGCCTAATGCTAAGGTCACTTTTTTTGAGAAGGTCGACCACGTCTTTATATTTTACCAGTTGCTTTTCTTTGTTTGCCTTACTACCTTCTCTTCTGCCTACATATTTCTGTTGAAGTTTTGCCAAGGCAATACCTTCACGTTGGCGATCCTTTCGCAAATTGTTTTCAAGTTCAGCCCCGATTGAAAGCATCTGAAGTAACATCATCACCATCGGATTCTCCTTACCACCCTCAAATGAAAGCATATTGAATTGTTGGACGTAAACGGCTATTCCCCGTTTGTGAAATGTATCGACAGTTGTCAGAATATCCACCACTCTACGCCCGATTCTTGAAATTTCTGAAACCATCACAAGTTTGATTCCGTTTGTTTCGACATATTCGAGAAGTTTTGTGAACTCCTTTCGGTCGGTTGTTTTTACGGTACCTGATACGGTTTCTTGAAAAACTCGCCTTACTGTCCATCCCTTATCACTGGCAACCTGTTTTAGGTTTAGAACTTGACGGTGATTATCCTGACTTTGGCTACTGACTCTCGACCAAATTATGGCATCCATTTGTATCATATATAGGGTACCCACAAATATAACACAAAACAACGGTATAAAAAAGGAAATGCGACTGTTTTTTGTATTATTCTGAAGTATACTCTAAATTTGAGGTGTTAATATTCAACCATAGATACATGAAATGTTTCTTCATCTAATTTTAGTTTGGATATATAAATTAGATTTTTATAACTTTGTTAAGTGGTTGAGCAAATGTACTTGTGTAGATTTATTACGATTGATGGGTGCACTGACCAGGTCAAATTAATGAATCCTATGAAGAAAAGTATTTTCTAAGTGAAAGCAAGACAACTTACATATCAAGACCTGCCTCAAATTACCGAGATCTGTAAGACTAAATCGAACTTTACCATTCCTTCAAATTATGTCTTCTGGATGTTACTACGGACAAATGGATCTTTTTGTCATGGTGCTGACGTTAATGGGAACATTGTAGCCTATATTTTATCGATGCCAACTGAAAGGCAGGGTGAAGTTTTTGTTTGGCAATTTGGCATTCGAAACTTCGGTCAAAATCAAAGAGTGATTATGGATTTCTTTATTTACTGTAAGGATCAGTTGAAAAAGCACGGGATTCATAGGATTTCGTTTACTGCCATTGAAGAAGATTTACCATTTTTAGAAAAAATATTAATGTTCTCTTTTGGAATTAAACATCCTGAAAATGGGACTGATTCATTCCAGTTTGAAAGAACAGTAGAGAATGAATATTTTATAAATGTTTAAAAGATACTACAATGAATAGAAAATGGATCAACGTAAAGGATGCAATTGCAATAGTTATAATTGCAATTCTAAGTTTTTTTGTTGAGTCAACAATTGGCTTAGTACTAATTCCGTTAATCTCAATCCCCTTGGTTGGAGGACTTCTTTCAGGATTTGTAGACGCTATGATTGTTTTCCTTGGCGGATATCTGGTTCCAAGGAGATTAGGTCCACTACTTTTTGGAATAATACTTTTATCCTTGTCTACCATTACACCGAGTTTTGGTCCTCCAGGAGCCTATAAGATTATCATCGGTTTCGGGTTGGGTTTGTCTATTGATCTCCTACTTCTAATAATTGGTCGTAAACCATGGTCATATATTATTGCTACGGGACTGACTTTTGGAGGAAGCATTCCAATGACATATATAGCATGGGAATATTGGGGTATTTCCACCACGGCTTTGAAACCATATCTTTTTCCCTTTATAGGAGCATATTTTGTACTTGGAGTCTTAGGATCTTCATTTTCTTACTGGATTTATAGAAAGAGATTATCAAGATTTTCCTTGATTCTAAATTTACGGAATGGATAAGTCGTACAAAATTAAATCATTTCATTTCTTTTTATTGGGACCAAATGGGAGTGGAAAAACTTCTATATTCAATAATTTTTTTCATTCCCAAAACTCAATCTATGGAGATTCCTTCCCCAACATTAATAATAAGGATTTCACATTTATTGATCAAACATTATTGAATATTTATCCCTCATCAAGAGTTGAAAGTTCCCTACTTATCCCACAAATTATAGGTAATATACCAATTGCTGTCGCTAATTATAATTTAAATATTATTCTTGAGAAATTCAATATTTCCTATATTCGGAATAAAAGAATTACTGAACTTTCTGGTGGGGAATTTAAATTAGTAAACATACTTACTGGTTTACTGACTGGTAAGAAAGGGTTAATTATAGAAGATCCTTTTGGTATGTTAGATGAAGATAGAACCCAAACCTTAATTCAGCAAATTAATGATTTATATTTCTCGAATGATTTGAAACAGGTAATAATGAACATGCCCGATTCCCATGAAAATTATGTCTGTGATATTAAAAAGAAAAATTTTATTGTTTATAGATTAGAATCGACAAAAAACTATCAAATTCTTTCGGAGATTTTGCATCATGCTATACAGAAAAACTTTGTTCATCCCATAAATAATCTTGAGATAAAGATTGATAACTTAACATTTGATGAAAAAATAATTAAACATCCTTCACTTGATCGTTTCAATCAAGTTTTTAAACCTTCTAATTTGTATCATATTCGAGGCACTAATGGGAAAGGAAAGTCTCTGTTTTTATCCGCCTTAGTTGGGAAATTGCCTCATATTATTAAGATGAGTTCTGGCTCAATATTGATTGACAATAAGATAATTTATAATGCGACTAATAAATATCAACACAAACGATCATCACGATCTATAACAAGTCAGATGTTCTTGATACCACAAAATTGCCATTACTTGTTTTTATATGAATTGCCCAATGAAATAATAAACAACCAACTTCAAGGCGTATTTAGTTCACAAGAAATTGATGAATTGAAAAAATTATCGTTTTTTTGGGAAAGACCCACATTAGAAGCAAGTCTTGGGGAGATACGGTTCTTCACTCTAATTTATGCTATTATATCATTTATACGAAATGCGAAATATAGTTGGCTTTTACTTGATGAGCCAGATTCTTTTTTAGACATTAACCATAAAAAAATATTGTCTTCCCTGGTGAAATTAATCACAGAATTAGGTAAAGGAGTAATTGTTGTGTCACATGACAAAGAAATGCTAAACGATGCTATACCGATAAACTTGTAAAAGTTGTGGTGAAAATATTTGAAAATAAATGGTTTTGTCTTAAAGTTTCAATGCGAATAGTGTTGTCTATACTTTTTTTGGGGCTTAGTATTGTCGGATATAAATTTAAAACGAACATTTTGACAATGCTTCTTATAATATCAGTAGTCCCTTTAACCATTACAAATGCAATAACCATTAGGTTAAAGCACTTTATATTTATACTGTTACTATTGTTCATGGTCTTCTATTTGTACCTTTATGATCCTAGCAGTTTCTCACGAAATGGTGATCAAGGCATCATTCTTTTAAACCGAATTTTATCAGTATTTTTATTTTATATTTTCGTGTTATTGCTAACTCAAGGAATCCGAATAGAAGAATGGTTATTTAAAATCAGAAAATTTCCAAGCATTTTTACAACTGTTTTAATAGCAATATCGACAACCTATTCTGTCGGAAACATTGAATTTTCAAAGGCTCAGCGAGAAAAACGATTATCAAATAAAAAGAAGTGGTCAAAAGGGAAAGATATTATTTCGCAACCTTTTGTTGAAAGATTTATTGGTTCAATAATTCTCGCTATTTCAATTGCTAATAATTTATACAAGAAATATATGAATTGGATTCAAGTACCAGAAGTTCAACTAAATGGTTTAAATGGTTCTATTAAGCCACACGAAGTTTATTATATACCTTTATTTACAAGGTTGTATGAAATAACATTTGATTCCGTTGATATATCGAACGAATGGCAAAGTACGATCCGAAAAATAAATCCAAAAGGGAAGAAAGTGCTAGAAATTGGTGCTGGAATGGGGAGATTTTCAAATATATTATTTGAAAATAATTTTGATTTTATTGCAATTGAACCAAATCACGTATTCTGCAATATTTGGAGATCAAAACATACAAATAAACCTAATTTAATTGAGGGATACTTTCCTAATGACATTGAACATCAAAAATTCGATATAATAATAATGCATCAAAATGTTTTTATCGAAGTATTGAATGAGATGAATCTTGAAAGATTATGTAAATCCCTTAAAGAATTTTTAAATGATGGTGGTTGTGTTATAATGGATTTTTTAACGGAATTAAATATGAACTCAATTGAGGATTATTATTATGTTTTGAAATCTAACTTCGATACACTTGGTGATGTGGAATATAAATATAAGTATATAGACATGAAGGAATCTACATATAGGGCAGAATTACATTTCTCTATTTATAACACCCAATACGAAGAGGAATACAAGAACACCTTTGTTATCACTATTCCCGAAACGAGCACTGTTATTGAAGAATATTCAAAGAATAATTTCAAACTAGTACAAAATCTGGAAATCAATAACCCGTATACTTTTTTCCCAGGTAAAATGTCAATATTGGTATTTACATTAAATTGATTTACTATGCAAACACATAATATTAGAGAAATCTCAATTACTGGAGGTATGTGGGTGGTTGTACAATTAATTTTAACTATTGCTTGTTTCTATGCACCAATAAGTGATTGCGTTCTATCAGGAGTTGGTGAAAAGGGAATATTTGTCTTTCTAGTTAGTATTCCAGGTGTTCTTATCATCCCTATTGGATTTGTTCTATTAATATTAGAGAAAATCGACTTCTTAGAAAAAAACATTCAGCCAATTTTAGTATCATTAGTGTTTTTTTGTCTAATTGTTGTTCTTCTAACTGGTGGCCTTGCACATTCACCAATTGTGCCATTGATTGCAATTGTCCCTCTTATTTCTGGTCCTTTTTTTGATAAGAAAAGAAGACAAACAACATTAATAAGTTACTTAATTGGACTTATATTGATTTTTGGACTTTCTTTATTATCTTTTTTTAATCCACCAGGCAAATATCCCATTGGTTGGGAGCATTCTGGTTCTATAAATCATATAATTGTAGGAGGAATAACCTTAATATCAATTCTTATAGAACTAGTTCTCATCAATGTAAAAAGTAATATTCAAATTACAATTTCTAATGCTGAAGAAGTAGCAAGTGCTCATTAGTTATTTGTTGGAGGTTTATTGTAATTTTTGATTTTTAAGAAATAGAATACAACACGGGATTTTTTTTGTCGGGGTATTGCCCGTACCCTTGCCGAACACCAAAAAATCCCACAAATGAAAAAATCAGAAAAACAGCCTGAGGCTATTCAGCCCAAGACCAAGACCTGCACCAAGTGCAATTCAGAACTCCCAATTGAAAATTTCCGTACCCACAAGAGCGGCTACATCCTGAACCAGTGCCGCAGTTGTGAAAAATCGATTGCTTTAGCGAGAAGCCACCAAGCAAAGAAAAGCACTATTGCAACGACCGAACCTGCCACCCCATCCACGACCACCTTCACCATCACTACCAAAAAAGGTAAGGAGTTCCAGGCTTCGCTTGAACCCATCCCTTCAGGTCGCAAAGCCACAAACGGAGAAAACGTCCTGTATTTTCCTGCAGGTACCACCCGTGATGAAGCCCGTTCTGCGTTTGCAATCCATTTCAACTGCCAAATGACTGGTATCTCCACCGAAGTCGTTCAATAGCCACATCACTAATGTTCAAGGCAGCATTCGGCACAGCCGTTCTGTGTTCAATTCTTTTGGCATTGGTGAGATGGCTATTCCCTGCTATATCATATTATATAGTGCTCTCACCATTTGCCATACTGGCAACCGTTGTCGTTTTAGGATGGATCCTCGAAGCATTGTTTGAATTGTTCAAGGTTCTCATGAACCTCGGGGTAATGATCCTGATAATCTACTTGATATTGAAATTGTTTTAGTCCGCATGAAAACCAAGATTATTAAAATAGAGTGGCGGTTCCAACCCGATGATGTTCCAAGGCTCATGGAAGTGGATGAATCCACAATTTTTGATGAAGAGTTTATCCAAGCGATAGAGTCCTGTTCCAAGAACAAGGTTTCAAAAGTCTACTTCTATGAGCCGAAACCGCAATACCTAATTCTGAGCCTTACCAACCTCCTAAGGAGCGGAACGTCAATCCCATCTTTGATTCTAACTCTCTCACCAACCCTTACAGAGAATGATGCCAGTGCAAATGCAGTCTTGAAAATATTCGGGTTATGTCCAGAAAACGAACTTGTTTTTGATAGTCTGAGGTCAAATTTTGAAGGCTGCTGGGAGGAGCAAGGTGATTCCTTAATTTTTACAGAAACCACTGAAAATGAAGAAGGAGAAAAATTCTCCTTCTTACAACTTTTAATCGGCATTATCACATCCTACCATATACATGCTGTTGAAAACAATACACAATTTCACGACCTTAAAATTTTCTGGGACAATTGAGAACAACTTCAGTAAAGGAACCAATTGAAGTCAAAGACCAGGGTTCGATGGTTGAAAATATCAGTTCAGTATGTCGCCTTGCCTGTAAGTCGCAACTTTCGCCAAAGTTCTTTGAACAGGTAGGACCAAACCTTGAAGTCATTTCACCATTCCTGGGTTTGACAGAAATGGAATCTGTGATTTTCTGTGTGATTTTGAATATCAACCTAACATCTGAAAGCGTTGATTTGCTCGATATTGCACGACTCTTAGATTGTTCCCCGATTGTTGTCTACTCTTTACGACCAATCCTCGATTCACTTTTAAAGAAGCGACTCATCAGAATTGCCGAAAACAATACGAACAGCCCAAAGAATCGCCAGAGATCGAAATTATCAATGATCGACTATTACATTTCAGATGATTTGCTTGATTCAATTTGTTCTGGTGAAAAGTTCAAACTGCCAGTGATAAAAAAGGCAGTAACCAACATTGAACTGTTTGCTTTAATCTCCGAGCAATTCCAAGGGCTACTGGATGGAGTAATCCCGTTTTCTGAATTAACCTATTCAATCCAGGATATTTTGGAGAGCAATTCAAATATGCAGTTCATGCTTGATTTGGAGAGGATTGGGCTTGATGACCATTCCCGATTGTTATTTCTTGCAATTTGTTGTGAATTTATTGATATCGTGGATGATATAAATTTGTCATACCTTATAACACTCCTATACAATCATGATTTTCAAAATCAGGCAAGAACAAGGAAGTCGTTTCTAAATAACACAAATCCTCTCCTTGAAAAAGGGCTTATAAAAATTGATCATGAAGTTTTCAGATGTACTGGTTATGCTGAATTATCAGAGGAATCAATTAATATGTTGCGTCCTAACAGGTGTGATGGTAAACATCGTCAATAAAGGAAAGAAATGAAGAGGATGTTGCTATTATTGACTTTCAGGGTTCTGCTGCTTATGCATACCGAACGGTTCTGCTTCATCTTCCTTTGTTTTTTGATAGTTGCTCCTTGTTGGTACTTGCACGGAACCTTAGGGCTCATAATCGCTATTATCCTCACGCCTTTTGTTCATTCCTGCTTCTATAGCAGAATTATGCTGAATATGGATGGGACAGTAAAAGATAGGCAGTCGATAGAAGAAGAACTTAAACGGCTCAGGAAAACTTGATTCTGGACAGAACCAAAACAGTATGAGAATAAAAAAGAAGCCATCCTATGGTGACAGCCTCTTTCTTATTCCTTCACCCATTTGTTTCAATCACAGTATGCTTTCAAATCAAGTAATTATTTTTCATAATACAGAAGGGACTTCGTCACAATAAAGAACATATTATCATTTCGATTGGCTAATCGAAATAAATCCTCGTAATATTTTCTCATGAATACAGGATCTCCGCTTTTGCATTTCACATCAACCTTCTCCAACAATTCGTTGGCCTGTTGGAAACTATTCTTCCCTTGCAAAACTGAATATTCTATTTCAGAATTACTTTTCATTATAAATTGTTCAATCTCTGTTAAATATGGCTCACAATCTGGTGGCGAAGTGGTATTTTGTGCGAGATTTTCAAAATCAGGTTCAATCTCTTTAAGTGATAATGAAATTGCAAAATCATCATAGGGCGTTGGTTTTTCAAATTCAAACGCTGCATCAAATTGCTTCATTATTGAATCTGAAGATTTGATTAAAGGATCTGTCTGGGAAAGAGCATATAATTTTGGATTTTTGAATGACCAAGCATGATAGCACATCTGATTCATACCTTCTTCGGTGTAGAAGAGAAGCGATACTGTGTGTATGTAGTTTTGAGTTACCTCATCTGGTTTTATTGTCTTTAAAATATCTTTATTTTGTTCATATAAAGGTGCAACCCAATTATTGGTATTATTTATAAAACCACCTTCAAATGCTGTCCCACAAGAACTCCAATTAGGATAACGGTTAAAAAAACTGACGGCTTTACCAGCAAAAGTCATTTTATTTATCCAATTCATCCCAAAATGCATACATGAATCTGATTTATCTGCAAATGGGATTAGAAATAAATCTTGCTTTTTGGAATCATCAGATAACTCTTTCCAGGCAAGGAGAATATTTTTTACAATTGATTTTTCACCATATTGACTGATGCAAAGTCCTTGGTCGGCAAGTGATTTATAGAAACTAATATCACTTCCCTTGTAAAAATCGGACATAATATCCCATGCATCGAGAATGGGAATCCCGTTAATATACTCAATTTCAAAAGTTCTTTCACAGTCTTTAGGTGTTATCTTCCACATACCACTTCTCAGGCCATTAGTATATTCACCCTCTAAAATGGCTTTGTTGGTGGGATTTAAAAGAGTAAATTTTCCTGTTTTTTTACCATCCTGATAATTGCAAGATAAAACCTTAGTCCCATTTGAATAGTAATAACTCCATTCGCCTTCTTTAAGATCATTTTTATAGGTGCCATCAGATTTTACTTTCCCGTTTTTATAATATTCTGTCCATTTTCCATCTCTTTTTCCAATAAGGTAATTTGATTTCAATAGAAATTGATTAGTGTCATTTTTGAATTCCCATGGTCCGTCTTTCTGACCATCCTTAAAATTACCAGTAAAATGTTGGACCCCATTTGAGAACCATGCTTTTGCATCTCCATTTGGCAGCCCATTTTTAAAGTTCATCTCAATTAGTTTCTGACCATTTTGGAAATAAAGCGTTGTTTTTCCATCCAGTTTTCCATCTTTAATATTCTTTTCATACCAATTTGTCTTAGCATCGATTTTGGAAAAGAGAAGACCGCTAAAGATTTTTTCTGAGTTCTTTAAATAGTAGAGGTCACCACGTTTTTGGACTTCATCTGAGCCCATCTTGGACGTACAGCCGCCTGCAAAGAATAAAAACAGGGCGCAACTAATGGCGAGAAACATAAACATTTTCACACTTTTCATAATGAAGGGTTTTAATGGTGGAACAATGATATTTGCAGGTCTTACAAGATAATTTATCTCCTTCAAATGGGTTCGACCAAAAAAAGCAGGCGTGGAACAAACCCTACCTGATTCAGAGGGACTGGCTACCCTACACTCACAGATAAAGAAAGCCCACGCCATAACGTGAGCGATCACTTATCGTCCTTGTGAGTATTGAAAATTGCCAGTTTTCTGAATCAAGAACAATAGCAAACGCTATTTCATTATTTTGTTTTTACTCTATGTCATTCAATGTGTATTTGTTTCAGTATCAAAAGTACAAGAATAAATTGATTCAATTTTCACAATCGAAGAAAGTTTTTGATATCTAATGAGAAGCATTATTTGACCTTCACTTTTGATTTGATTGCTCCAACAAATTCTTTCGAAGGTTTGAAAGCAGGAATCATATGGGCGGGAATCTTTACAGTGGTGTTCTTAGTGATGTTTCTGCCAGTTTTTTCTGCTCTTTTCTTCAAAAGAAACGTGCCGAACCCTCGGAGATAAACATTCTCACCATCGTTCATGTTCTTCTTGATTACCTCCATGAGGGCTTCAACGGTTGCGGTGACTGATGGTTTTTCAATTCCAGTTTTGTTTACAATCTCATTGATGATGTCTGCTTTCGTCATTTTATGTGAGTTTTTATGGTCATTAATTTCTGATTGTCAAATATCTAACAAATGTTCAAGATTTCAATCATGTTCACGGTCAAATATTTCTTCATTTGACCAAATCTGCCAACCATCAGGCAGAATCTCTAACTTGTCGCCAGAATATGTATTCATAATCATGTTTTTAACCATTCGAGGTTTTTCAGGACCAGGTATCCCTTCTTTGGCTTCAGTCATCAGTTTGATTTTGCCTTTCGTTGAAATCAGGAGAATCTCGCCATAGTCTGAAACGTCTCTGTTTTGCATTATATCCCAAAGCATACAGGTTTTGTATTTATATCCCCACTTGCGGATTAGCGGAAATGCTGATTCTAATTTTATGGGTGTCACCCACAGAAACAAAACAGAATCCAGGCTTCCGACATCCTGAAGTGGCAACTGGCTATAGTCCTTGTCGAAATGTGTTGCCATATCAATATAGAGCACCTGGAACTTGCCACTTGGTAGATTTGCATTGGTAGGTACCCCAACAGTATCAATTTCATCAATTAAGGCACAAGCGTTCTTGTTATCACCATTGGCTTGATCAATAATCTCCTTTAGGGCGTCAGATGGTTTATCGATGAGTTTTTTAGCAGCATTTACGCTTTTGTTCAATGTCCCTTCAAGAAATGATTTCACTTCTGGGTCTTCTTCTTCATCAATTTTCACCATGACTTTTCGGGCATCCTCATATACTCGTGCAGACATTCCAACCTTTTCTGCAACTATATCTCTGGTTCGTCCAGTTAATGTCAGAGTGGGCGGATTAGCCCCATCTGAGGATTGCCCTAAATTCTGCAACCCGATAAAATTTCTTCGTTCTACGGATTTCTTTTCCTCGATTTTGCGATAGAATTCAGCCTCACGAACTTTTTGTAAATTTGTCTTATCTCGGAATGCATTCTCATTTAACAGCCTTTCAAGTTCCTTTTCGTCATCGCCATTGTAAATTTCAACATCAATTACTTTTCTATCAAGTTTCAAAGCACATTTATATCGTCTGTGTCCGCTGAGGATCAAATAGTTTCTGTTTATTACAAGTGGCTTAATGTAGCCCGAAGACCTGATTTTTTCAAGTAGTGCCGTAAACTGATCAGGATCTTCATCACCATAGATTTCATGGTTAATGGGGTTCTCCTTTATAAGGGTAATATCGATGTTCATTTTGTATTGGTTAATTTTTGACCATCTTTATGGTTAGTTACCTGTGTTCTGCTTCTTTTCTTCAGCATCCAAGAACAATCTGAGGCTTCTTCTAAATACAGATGAATACTTCATATCAGCATCTTTGCAATAGTTTTTGAGGCGGTCACATTCCTGGGCTTCAATTTCGATGTGAAAATCTCTGAATTGTTTCTTGTCTTTAATCTCTTCCATTTGGTTTTGATGATTTTTTGAACCTGTTTAGGGTTGATATCACTATATATATATAGCAAAGGGTTCAAAATGGTCGATTTTGATGAAAAGTGGCAGAAAATCCAATTAATTGAAGAATGATGTCTTTAATATCTGCTAATAGGATATATATACTGGGAAATGAAAATATTTTACCTTTATCAATCCATTTTGTCCTCATAATTTTGATAAAAGAGAATATGCGGTTAGTGTTATTCAACTAACTGTATGTGTAAATGATACATCAATAATGGTATTAAGCCAATGAACCTATTTCAACTAAACACGGGCGTTGACAACAGAGTTTTGCTTAATGCCGATGCTGATATCAGGCGTTACACGGAATTTATTAATAAATCAATTGAATTTCTAAAACGAGAAACCCTATCAATTAAAGTTACCAAGGAATTGGTTGATGGAGAAACAAGATACATACCAGAACCACCAACGAACAAAAAGTCAGAAAGAGCAATTGAACTATTATTCAATGAGACTACTAAAAACATCTTTGACCAAACAAGGTATTTCAATCGAGATGATTCTATAGAAATTGAGGATCAAAATGAAGATGAAAACTACATCACACTTTCAACCGAAATCCAAAGCGATACTATTTATTTAAAGCCTGATACATATCAACTTGAACAACAGAAAAGAGCACTTGATAATCTTCGCTACAGACCATTAAAAGAACATCAACCCCTTTTGGAATTATTCGGGTTTTCGAATAGTTCCTTTTGGAATCAGCAAACTAAATCCACCATTTTTGACTGGCAAATTCTTACTGATGAGACAAAAGACGGCATTGAAGAGCAAAGGGATTTTGTTTCAAAGGCTATGCAAACAAAAGATTTTGCCTTAATGGAAGGACCCCCAGGGTCTGGTAAAACAACAACAATCATTGAACTTATTTTGCAGTATGCGGCAGAAGGTAAAAGGGTGTTGCTCTGTTCTGCCACCCATGCTGCAATTGATAATGTGATAGAAAGAATAAAGGGTAGATACAAAGATGTTTGTGATAAAGAAATTGTTCCAGTAAGAATTAGTCGTTTTGAAAAACCAGTCAAGGAAAGTGTAAGACCCTATTTGCTTCGAAACCTTGTTGCAACTTACAAAACAGAAATAGAAAAGCATCTCAATAAAAATCAAAAACTTAAATGTCAAAAATTTCTTTTAAAAAACTTTTATAAAAAAGAAGACAAAGAAATTGACCCCATTGAAAAAATCATTCTTGATTCTGCAAATCTTGTTGCTGGGACAATGGTGGGGATTTTACAGCACCCAGATATCAGAGCCAACAGGCAAGGTGCAAGTTTTGATGTGCTGATAGTTGACGAAGCATCTAAGGTTACCTTCTCTGATTTTGTTGTTCCAGCACTTCATGCAAAGAAATGGATTTTAGTGGGCGATGTGAAACAACTTTCTCCTTATGTTGAGAATGACTATGTTTCTGAAAACATAGCAACTATTTTAGATCCTGAAATTCAAAAAGAACTTGTAAAGGAGTTCGACCTAAAAACCAAATTGGACGATTCGAAATTTGACGATTGTCTTAAGGTTTATTTCACAGACCAAGATCCTGAACGACACACGCAACCCGTGGGTAATACAGATCTAATTCTTGAGATTGTTGAAGATAATTGGGAAGCAAACGAAATCAACATCATCAAAATAAATTCGGCTGATATTGTAATTGCAAAACCAGACATTCGAATAAAACAACTTCTTTCAAACCACATTCAAGTAAAGAGTATTTTCATCAACGGTGAAACAAGCAGTTTACAGCAGCGATATAGACAAGACTACTTAAGACGATCCTTCAGAAACCTCCCACCTTACTTATTTGACAGTAGACAAGAAGAATGGAGTGAAATGGTCTCAAGCCGACTGAACCAAAGTTTCAGTTTCAGAAATACAGACGGCTTTGATAACATTGATAGGGAATTGAACTATCTCCTTCCAAATGGTCAAAAAGTGACAAAGGAAGTTCGAACAATTGATGGGATTAGGATTGAGAGTATTGAATTGATTGATGAAATAAACGATATCAAACGATTAGTGTTCCCTTCAATTTTAGAAATGCTTCAAAACGGAGCAGGAAAAATTGTTTATACCGACAAGAAAACGGGGCAAAGAGTTGAGAAAAACAGTAGTATTATCACAAAAGGATTTCACACTGACTACAAAACAAGTCGGTTTGTTGCACTTACATACCAGCATAGGATGCATCCTGATATTGCAAAAACCTCTCAAGAGAACTTTTACGACAATAATTTACAACCAGCAAACACGGTTTTGGAAGGCAGAGGATGGAGATATGCTTTGAATGAACCAGTAGTAAATTGGCGACATAACAACGATTCTTCAGGGAATAAACGAGGTCAAAAGATAATTAACCCCACAGAAGCAAACGATATTGAAAAAGAACTTGTGAAATTTTTATCCTGGGCTAAGGACAACCCGAAGATAAATGGAGAAAAATATGAGGTGGCAGTTCTAACTTTCTATCTAAATCAAGAATCGGAATTGAGAAAAAGAATTAGGAAGATAACTAAACAGCCTTTCTTTTCAAAATTTCACAAAGACAACACCAATATTTATCTTTATACAGTCGACAAATTTCAGGGACAGGAAGCCGATTTTGTTTTGCTCGGCTTTACAAAATACACTCGTGATGCACACTTCAATAGCCCTAATAGATTAAATGTCGCATTAACAAGAGCAAGACACAAACTAACTTTGTTTGGGAACAGACAATGGTTTAAAGATAGAGCAAAATTAAAAGCATTGAAATATTTAGCAACAAACTATCAATCACTTATTCGCTACGAAAAATGATACAACTAAAACGAAACGAAGAAGTAGATATTTTTCAAGTTGAACTTGCTTTGAAAATTAAAACAAAGCAAAGTCCCTTTATTAGCATATTAATTCTTGCTCAAGAGCAGGAATATGTTTCAGCGGAAACTTTACAGCGATACCTCCTGAAATCATTACCACTAAGAGCATGTGAGAATCTTTTAATGCGGCTAGAGCAGCAAGGTTATATTGTAAAGAGCAATCCGAGTCACCTCTATCAACTCACCGAATTAGGTGAGCGAAGTGCAATTGATGAATCATTTTGGATTGGAGAGAAAGGTGTCTATAATGTGTATATTTCAAAATCAAATCTTATTCAGCAAAAGATAATCAGAACGGAAAAAGTTGAACGAGCGGAAAGCGACAAAGATAACAAAGTGATATTGACACCAGGTGAAATTAGAAAATGTGAAAAACAAACTCTCAATATCAACAAAACAGAGGTGCTGTTTGAAGATGTTGAGGGCAACTGTTTTCAATTGAAACCAATCAAATGTATTTTAGAAATCCATGCACAAGGAAATGAAACTTTACTCAAACTCTCAAAAGACAATCAACTCCTTTTTCAATCTATACTTGATTTAGAAGAAAATATTCTACAAGAGGAATTGCTGTCATCCTGTAATGATTTTGATTATGATGAAGATAAAAAAGCAATCCTATCAGCGTTTAGCAAAGATAATCTGTCATTTATCAGGAAAGTTAAAATCGCCAGACCGTTTTTTATGGGTTATGAATTCAACTCCGTAGAACTTGAAAATGTACATTACATTCCCAACAACAAGCGAAATGCTGAACCGTGGCTTAATGAACTTTTATATAGAGGCATTGACAGATATTTTCTGGATGATAATTCTTTTGGTGAATTTGCAAATGATTTGGCAGCACCAATAAAAGCGCATTTCAATGTGGCAGTTCCAACCCGCAAAGATCTTGTGGAATTATTTTCAGAAAGAGATGATGCGTTTTACCAAATCGCTAAACTTGAAATTATTGACTCTCTCAATTATTAAGAATGAAGACATTAACCAAAGAAATATCTATCACCAACGATGGTACAATTCAGTTTCCGATTTTGCCCAATGGTTCTGGGTGGAAGACTACTGAGAAAGAAAAACTATCAGTAATTGAATCGGGAGCAGGTAAAGTTATGTTTTCAAAAATCATTAAAGCAGTTGACAGTGCCAAAGAATTTGTATGCCTCCAATCCTTTCTTATCCAAGACACAGCAATAATCGATGCCTTGATAAAAGCCATTAATGATAGAAAGGTAAAGGTTTTTGTTCTAAGTTCGGCAGAGGCACGACTGAAAGAAACGATTGAAGAAGAGCAGGATTTTATTAAATCGAATTACATTCAGTTGCTTGACAGCAAATTCAAGAATCACTTTGTACATCGGTCAGCAGATAATTTCCATGCTAAATTTATCCTCATTGACCCGACAACAAAATCAAAAGGGTTCATCTGCACAAACAACTTTACCGAAAATGGATTCACAAAGAATTCCGAGTTAGCAGTTGAATTGAACAAAGAACAGTGCAAAGAACTCTTCAAAGTATTTGTTTTTCATTTTTGGGAGCATTCAACTGACGAACAAACAGCAACAAATGAGTTTGCTAAAGTGAGACCATTACACAAATTCAGTTTGCCGAAACTCGAATCCATATTTCTGACTTCACCAAACGATAAAATCAGTTCGCTGAATAAATCGCTATTGGCTGCTGTCCTTAAGTCAAAACAGACCATTTCATTGTCGACATTTTCTCTTGACAAGAACACGGAGTTAGTAAAGGCGGTCATAGCAAAAGCGAAACAAAGCATTTCTGTTACTCTTTTTTGCAGACCAATTGAAAAACAGTTTAATGAACACCTGAAAGACCTTTTAGAAGCAGGCGTTCAAATATACTTTCACCCTTTTACACATGCCAAGTCTATAATAATTGACGGCAAAGTCGGATTTGTTTTCACAGCGAATCTTATCACAAATGGCTTGGAAAGTGGTTTTGAGGTTGGTGTAAAACTAAATGCCGAACAGACGATTGACCTGGTAACAATTCATCAAAGTTGGCAGAACAATTTTCCGAACAAGGCTGTTAATGCTGCTAACATTAAAGATATTAATGAGATTGGATCGTTTAAAGACGGTAAACTGATAACAAAGGTGCTTGATGTAGGAGAAAAGGAATTAAAGCGAAAAATGGTTACAGTTGCGGACCTATTCTCATTTTTCAACAAGAAATATGTTTTTAATAACGGTTCAATAAAATCTTTGACTTTAAAACTCCTGGCAGAGATTGATGAATTGCCAGTAGGGTATAAAGTTAAGGGTAATCAAATATTTGAAGTGTCAGAAGTTGAAGAAGTGAAAGGCAAGAAATCTAAAATTGTTGTAATAACTGATAAATTTTCAATCAATGACTTAAATGCAATTCAAGAATGGAAGGACTTGCGGATTTATGCCAAAAAATAATGCAATTGCTTAAGCCATTTTCAGTATTAGACGAAGATATTTTTTTTGACGAAGGAATTGATCACCTACTATTAATCAACCTTTAGAAATTAGTTATGAAAGACGAAAACAATTGGTACGAAGCACGTTTAGACAAAATATTTACCAACGGTGCACTTTGGAAACACCGAACCTTCAGGACCATTCTTGACCCATTGTCAAGTGAATGGAACGAAACGGATTTCGATAAGAAGTTGGAAATACTTGAAAAAGTGGTTGCTTCTGGTGAGAAATTGTCAGTTCTAATAAGAGATTATAAACGCAGGTATGATGAGCAAGACCGAAGAGACATTACATTGGCTGTTGAGAATGCCCTTATTATTCTGTTGCAGTACCGCTTGTCGAAAAAAGGTTAACTCCAAGATTGAAAAACAGTGAGCCTGATTCAATAGAGGAGGTTTTTAGTCTGTGTGATGATTTTCAACTCTTTTAGTAATTTCCGTTAGCAAACTACTGATGTATTCTCGTTCTAACCCCTCTGGTTCATCTTCCATTGGTAAACTATGACGGTACCGCCTCTGCTCATAAAAAAGACAGGAACGAAGTTCTGTTAGGCTGAGTTTCTCTGCAGTTGATTGGTCGACTGCAAATTCGAATGCAGTTTTATTGGCAAACACCCCAATGTCCTTGATTCTACTGTATCCATCAAATGTCAATGCAAACTCCCAAATCTTAGAAAAATCAGAAGTTGCTGATGGAATCTGTTCTAATCGAATGTCAGTATTATGAAGTTCATCAATCATTCTATGGAATTAAGGGGTTCTGCCTGACATTACATATCCGACAGTTTTCATTCTTCTATTTCCAACAAATTATCTTCAGTTCCAATCTGTTTCAGTTCTGGCAGCGAAGTTCCAGCAATACCTTTCACCGAGCCAATAAAATGATTGGTATTCAACAGCACCTTCTCCAGTTGCTTTTCACGTTCTTTCCAGATACGCTCCATGGCTCGTTTCTCTTTATGATAACTTACCTGCAGACTGGTGAAACCTTCAATGATGGCACCGACCTGCAACCTAAATTCGTTGCTGGTCAAGTAATCATAAAGCATTTGCATTTTTTCCCCCTTGTTGCTTTGGGTTGAAAATGCTTCACTTACCCGTAACAGGCTATCCCGCAAAACGATTGCCAATCCCTTGAAATCATTGAAAGAACAAACCCAAACGCCACTGATTTGTCCGATATGGTCTATTTGGTCTGGCAAAACTTCTGAAACAATGACAAGCAGATCCGCTTTAACCAATGCAGCATCGGCTTTCAGTTTGGTGATCCAGTCCTGGGAGAACGCTTTTGTTCTTTTGCTTTCGTATGCGATTTTGCCACAATCAACGCCAAGTCGGTTCCTGACGGTGTGAATGACATCGGCACCCTTTATGCCCTTGCCTACTTCTTCAATGAGGTCGAACTGGAACATTGACCTGAGGACTTCTTCAATAACCAGTTCCTGAACCTCACCTTGGAGTTGCATTGAACCCTGCTCAGCCTTTCGCTTCATCACTTCCATCTGCTCTTTCATGGAGTTGATGACTTCTTCCTTTTCTTTCAGTTTAAGTTCAACCCTGTCGCCTTCTCTTTTTCGGATAGTATTCGTTTCCTCCTTTAGCCTTTCAGTCATTTTCTGTTCGTATTCCACTTCAAGGTCTTGTTTCTGAGAATCAAGTTTCCGTTTTAACTGTTCATTTTCAATTTTGGCTTTCTTGAGGTCGGTTAATTGTTTCTGGGTTTCAGCGTTTGCATCGGTCAAGGATTTTATCTGATCCTCAAATTCAAGAGCCACCTGCTTTTTGATTTCCTTGGACTTTTTCTCGGTTTCAACCTTCAGTTTCTCGGCAACCTGAGTATCAATCTCAGACTGAAGTTTTTTCAACTCGGCTTCTTTACTTGAGAGTTTGGTCTCTTTCGCTTTAAACTCTTTTTCAATCTCGGTTATCTTCTGATTGAGTTCGCCACGGTATTTTTCTTCAATTTGCCTGGAGATTACATCTTCTACGGCAAACTCGTTTCCGCACTTGGGGCAGGTTATTTTTGTTGCTTGGGTCATGGTGTTGATTATTTCAGGTATAAATCGTTAACAGACATTTGGGCGAAACTTTGGCATTTGATGCCAGGTTCAGGAAAATGACTTTGATTTTTTAGCATTCAAATTTAACGAAACCCCTTGTTTCCAGCACTATCATAACCTGAAATCAAGTAATTTTACTGTGATATTTACTTTAACGGTGATTATAGACACCTTGCTTGATTTTAATCAGACGATTCCAGTGTTAAAGGTCCATTAATTTTTCTAATTTTATTTTTGTTATTAATTTATGAATGGCTTTCTTTTCATCGATATGATAATCAATACAATATTTATTAACAAATGAAATAAAAGATTTAATTTCACCCCATAATAATGATCTATTATCTTTAATTACATCCCACAATGTAGGATTTTGAATTTGTAATGTTGCATAAAAATTTTCATATACATCTAAATCGGAATCGTTAGCCCATGTTTGAAAATCACCACACGCTTCTTTAATATCTGCTTCTAACCCTTCTTCTTTTTCCTCAGGTGTTAGATCAGAACATATATACCCTTCTATTTCATGTTGAATGTATGTATGCATTTTAAAATTATATGATGTGATTAAATCTCTAATAAGATTAATAAGTATTTTATCTGGAATAGTCTTTTTCATAATTTTAGTTTTAAATTTCAAATTTTGGGACTGCTTCCTTTCACAATGGCTTAATGCCTTTTCTCTTGCAATAAAAGGGTAATCGTCCGAAAATTCAGGTTCGATTAATGTCGTTGTTTTGTCCTTAAATGATTCACCGATTTCGGTAATATGCATTCTCACTTGATTGGTATTATTACTTTTTGAATTTTGTGTTTTCATCTTATTTGATTTTTTAAGTTTATATTGTTCGTTTGTTTATAATAGATATCCTGGTTTTTTGAAAAAGTTTGAATTATTTTCATTCATTTTGATAAAATTGAAACAGTGATAAGGCTTTGGAGAGGTTGCCCATCCATCTGCTGCACTTGACAATTTCACCTTGTCAAATGCAGCAGATGGATAATCTTATAGATTTATTGATTTTTTCAGGCGACATGTAAAAGCAATTCTTCTTGCTTTTCTGAAAACTTTCCTTACCGATGTTCGCTGATTGCAATATCAATAGTTGCAAAACATCAGTACTCCTTAACTATAGGGCTAATGTATTTACGCCTTTACTAATCTGCTTCCTTAGATTAATGAGATCCAGAATGTCGTTAACTGAAATAAACAGACACTTATCCTTGACGTTTTTTGTTGGAACTCCATCTGACAGGGATAAAATGCTGTCATTAATCTCTTCTTTTTAATAAATGACAGACTTCTCCCTATAGGATGAACCTTTGACATGCTTCAATGACCTATAATTCTGCGTAGTTTCAATGTTCTTTCCCAGATGACTTTGGTTACTTTTTTACAGATGTTCTACCATATATAAATGAATATGGGTCAAAAATGGATTTATTAAACAATTAGGCTGCCTCTTTTTTTGCATGAATAGTATACCCGTGCTTTTGGAATTCGGTAATAAAAATGCACTTTGTTTGCGAACGACCTTTGCCAAAAGGTTGCATCCTGATATGGCTTTTTACAGAAAAACCATCTGCCCGAACAATAGTCTTAAACCATTTCGAATCGAGATAACAGATTTTCAATTTTGTATCATTTACTTTTTTTACACCGTTGCTCTTGTTTCTTGAGTTTGGTTCAAGCACGACTGTTTCTACAGGTGCAAATTTTTTAAATATTGCTATACCCCAAATAAAGCATACGATTTCAGATGCTGTCGGATGAGAATCAAATGATTTGCTGTACCATTCATATATAATTACATCATTCTTAATTTTAATAAAGACCAATGGGGCCGATTCTTTATCAAAGACAAAGCAATCACAATCAACAGAATTGTTTTGTTGTTTAACGAAAATTGAGTAAACGACATCCTCTAAAATGAAAGTTCCCCTGACCAAATTTCGTGGATCATTTGTTTGAAAGTAACATGTTTGTCTATAGTCATTTAAGAGTTTTTCCATTTTTTTACTTTCATTTAAAAAAGCATCAAGAAATGGTTCGGTGATGAAATTGATTTCGTTTTGAAAATGGGAACACTGTAATTCCCATTCCATGAATAAGAGACTCCCTTCCAAACTATTAAAATGTGATTTGTCAATACTGTAAATAGGAATACTATCATTTAACCATAGTGTTCCCTTAAAAATTCTCTCAAGAATTGGATGACTTCTAAATGAAATTTTCATAGTGTTTAAGTTTTAAATGATTAATGAACTTTATTTACTTTTTCTTAGATGTTTTGCAAAGCGATAATATTTCACTTTTATGTACCTATTGGGGTTTAAAAGTTTTTTTTGAATTACCTGTTCTATGATATCGTTTTTTAGACTCGCTCCTCTTTGATATAGTTGAGGAGGATCGATATAAAATGCAGTGGATGATTATAGATAGGGATCTAAGCGGCTTCGCTCAATTCTTGGAACAAATCAAGCGTAAGTTGCTGACATTCTTCTTGTTCTTCAAGTTCTCTGTGTTTTTGAAGTTCAAGATGGCATTTCAAGAGTCGGTACTCTGCCATTTCTGCAAATTCTCTGATAATCTCAAAGCCAATGAATTTACGTCCAAGTATTTCGCAGGCTTCGGCCGTAGTTCCACTTCCAGCGAAAATATCGCAGACAAGGTCTCCAGGATCAGTAGTTTTAGCAATCAATATCTTTGGAATATCGATTGGAAAAGGTGCAGGATGATAAGTTCCTTTTGGTAAATAATCACTTTTCTGATTGCAAGAAGCAGTTTTAATCGCTGCTATATCAAAATAGTCACGCATGTTTTTTCCTTCCTTATCAATATTGATGAAGGATGGATTTCTTGGAGAGTTTTTCTGGCTACGATAACTATAAGCGTGATTCTTTTTTACAATCTGAGTGCTATTTTTAAAAGGAATAGTAACAGCCTTGCTTTTGTATTGTTTTGTCTTCGAAAACATTAAAATTCTCTCTGTGGCGAGAGTAAAGTTTGTATCATTACCCTTGTACATTCCATTAATTTTTTCCCAGACGATTTCGTTACGCCAATAGAATCCAAGGTTTTTGATTCTTTGTGCTAATCTTTGCGGAATACCTTCAAGACTAAAGTCGATCTGTGTATCAGCAATATTAATAAACAAGCAACCATCATCTTTCAGTTTATTAAAACATGGTGTGATTATCTTCACCAAATTATCAAGGTACTCATCCACTGTTCGTTCGTGCCCAAGTTCATTATCAATCTCTTCCTTGTTCTTGTGGTAATCTTTTTGCGAAAAATATGGTGGCGAAAAAATAAAAACTTGAACCATTTCATCTGGATATTTTTCCAGTTCAGCACATGAAGTATTAATGACCTCGGGTATAAAGGTTTTTGCTGATTTCCTGAGGGTTGATAGTTCTTTTGCAATTGTTTCAATTGCTTTTTTTCTTTTGATTTCGCTTGTAACCCATTTGTCAGCATTATCAAGGTTTGTCCGTTCTTCGTCAATCTCTTTAAGTTTTTCAATGTCAAATTTGCCGATTCTCAATATTTTACGTGCCCTACATGGCTTTATGCCTGCTTCTCTGGCGAGTTTTGCCATTCGCTTTTCTTTTTCCTCAGGTGTTTCGGAAAGATCGTTTCTTTGACCCTGGCAGGATGGAAACACTTTCTCAAGAATTGTCAGAACATTGAATAGTTCTACATTAGAGAGAACACGATGGTTATTTGAACAAATTAGATATTCAATTTCGCCTATCGACATTTCTTTTTTAATTCTTACGAACCAAATGCTTTTCTTTTTCAGTTCGTTAGCAGCAGCAACTCTTCTACTACCTGACAGCACGACATTATTCTCATCAACAATGATCGGTGCTATTTGTCCAACTCGCTTAATGGAGTCAACAAGAAATTCAACATCTTTAGACGAAAAGATTCTTGAATAATCTTTCACAAACTTTAAATCTTTGATTCTAATCCAATTCTTTTTCATAGTACATGGGTTTTAAGGTGAATAATTCGATTTGTTGGAAACTTTTGGGCATGGCTTGGGCAGGTGGCTCTTTGCCTGCGGTGATTTTATCGTTGGGAACTTTGAGGGCGGAAGGAGGCTGTGTAAGCCGTTGCTCTCGGTTGAAATCGTATTCTAAGGTGTGAAGTCTGGCTTCGCTTGGAATAGGAAAAGGCGGATTATCGCTTGATCATATTCAAATTTGCTGTAGTTGTTGGGAATTGTGAGAGCGGAAGGAAAAAGACTGTAAAGCAGGTGCTCTCGGATGCTCAGATTGAGCGGTGTGAAGCGGATTCTTCACTTTGATCTTTGAAAAAGCAGAGATGCCTTTTCAAACACTTTGATATTCAGATGTTATTCGGTGATTTTGAGAGCGGAAGAATGATGCTTTTAAATGGATGCTCTCAGGATTTTGCTTAGATTAAGCGGTATGAAGATAGGATTCTTCATTTTGATTTAGATATAGCATATTATTGAACAATTTCGAATAATTACTTAGTAACTCTTTGAAACTAAACTCTCTATTATTCAATAAATCTCGTAACTCGTTCTTCGGTTTTACTAATTGTAATGCTATTTCTGACACGAAAGAACGAAATCTCATTTTGTTTACTTTCTTCTTTGATTTAAGTCGCTTATCACTTTTTGAAGTAGTAATGTTTTGCTCTGCTGTACGATTTGCTTTTATTTCATTGATTTTTAACAGCAATAAGGATTCTATTCTCTCATGCGCAAATTTGTCGAAAGTGCTAATAGATATACATTTACATTCATTTGTAATTATTCTAAAAGCATATCCTTGTCGACCCTCTTCATACTCTTGCGGTTTACAAATGGTATTCTCATTACGACAGTACATCGCAAGACCGTCTTGATCTGTGCTGATTGTGAATGAAACGTTCTCAGCAATTATTTGAAAACTGCTATTGCACATCAACTGAAACACATAAAGTGTGTCAAATTTCAGTTCGAAGTTGATTGTCAGGATTTTCTCTTTTTTCATACGTTTAGATTTAAGGGTTAAAAACTATGTGAATTGACTGATTTTCGTGGAAATTTGAACTGAGCGTGTTTTGCAGTTCGAAGCGGAAGGAAACTGAAAGATGATTGATCCTTTCAGTTGTATATATTAATTGAAAAGGGTACCACATTCCAATTGAAAAGTATACCACTTATCGAAGTTAAACCAGTTGCTTTGCGTACGCAAAAGCAGCGTAAAACCGATGATAAGCATGGATACCAA
>Ga0073936_10001174_pt1 | contig 40700 bp, 27 predicted proteins | sample AliMusrvi5mmetaG_FD_87041 | JGI IMG/M metagenome (GOLD analysis project Ga0073936, IMG submission 87041) | Freshwater lake bacterial and archeal communities from Alinen Mustajarvi, Finland, to study Microbial Dark Matter (Phase II) - Alinen... | ecosystem: Environmental > Aquatic > Freshwater >...
GAACGGGATGATTGCTTCATAGTTTAATATCCCCAGGCTATCGATTTCGATGGCAGCTGAAATTCCGCATGCATTCTTTATTAATGAAATGGTACCGTCAGGCAGCTGCTTAAACCCGGCCAGTTCGGCTTCAACCGGCGGACTCAGTATTTTTTCCAGGGGTTCGGATTGGGGCTTGTTGTCATGGGAATGTTCCTCTTTCAGCGAAATGCCCCGCCTTTCCCGGGCCAGTACGATCTCATTGGCCGTCGGGTAGATAAAGGCAATGGGAAAGGCTTTGGTCCCAAGTGTGTCAATCCTGAATTCCATCCCCCCATGAATGATCTTCATCTTCGTGGTTGGATCGGCAACCCGCATACAGACATAGAGGTTATGAAGATCGTTGGTGATGTCGTAATTGATCTTCGTTTTCTCATCAATGTATCGCAGGGGATCCGGCCAGTCAATGACCCAGCCATCGGAAGCAACCCGCGTGGGTTGCCAGTCAAGCGCCTTGTATACCTTGTGTGAGCATGATGAAAAGAACATCAATGCCAAAACAGGGAGAAGAACTTTTTTCATAGGGTAAAATAATAATGTACAGTGAATTGCCGTATCAGATAACGCGTAAACTGCACGGCCTCCGTTGATTTGCATTTCCGGGAGGAAAACGCAGGTTTAAGGTTAATATTTGAATATTTTTCAGATCCATGACAGACAGGTCTGTTTCACCGACAAGCACACATTTTTAGACGACCAGACCGGAACGGCACGGAAAACAGGCAGTCGGCAGTCAAATCACAAATCACAAATCACAAATACTATCTCACCACCAGCCTCAGCAAACCAAGCAAACCCACAAATACCGCATTGATAATTATCGAGAGTATCATCAGGAAGTAAAACCCGGAAAAGAAACCGCTGACAGCGGTCAGGGCTTCAACCGTAAACTCACCGGCCCAGAGGGTGAGCAGGTTGAAAACAAGGAGGATGGCCACAAAGAAGAATAAACCTGACAGTGCGCCCTTAATATCCGGAGGACTGAGGGTAATGGAACTGCCGATGGAAAAGAGGAAATAGAATAGCAGCACGATTTTCCACCAAGAGCTGCCGGGTCCGTCAAAAACAAGAGACAGGAAACGGCCAAGTCCATCATAAATACCAATGGCGAGGGTTTTCAGAGATGATAAACGGGTCACTGTGCCGGTAGTGATAGCAACAGGGCTGATATCACTGAGGCTGAAGCCAAACAGCAGCCAGGTGATGAGATAAAGCATGACAGATCCCATGATCACGGGTCCGATGCCGATAAAGAACCTCCCGGTTTCCTGGTAAATATTGCCCTTCTTATAGCTGTGCTGAACATATCCGTAAGAACCATCGGCTGCCACCGGATCAAAGAGTTTGATCCCTGTGATCCGGTGCAGGAAAATAAGGGCAAACAAGGCATGCCCCAACTCATGAACAGGTGTCCCGACAGATCTGAAAAGATATAAAAAGGTCTTCTCGCCAAATACCCGGGGGCCCAGCTTCTCTGTGAGGTTCGAGATCAGGTTCATGATCAGCGCCAGCAACAGCAAGGGACCAAACAGCACAAACAATTGTATTGCAGTCGAAACCCCTACCCTTTCCAGGTAATGAAGGATCATTGATAAATAATTTTCCATAAAAGAGGATGCACAATGTCTGCCCTTCAAAATTAGTTTTTTTATCATTTGTCCTTTGCCCCGGACTTAAGTCCGGGGCAAAGGACAAATGTGGGAATAATGTAATTCAATTCAGGAATTGTGTAAGGCTTTACCCTGCAAAAGGAAATATTTTTGTTTTCCTTGGAGGAAGGAAATTCCCCCCCTATTTATTTTTTTGACAAAGAAAGCATGAACAGCACGGGATCGGACAAAATCAAATCATACGAAGGGCTGTCAGCAAGCCAGGCAAGGGAAAAGTTAATTACCCAGGGCGAAAACAGCCTGCCGTCTTCAAAACCAAGGAACTTTCTTTCGATCGCCTGGGGGGTTGCCAAAGAACCCATGTTCATCCTTCTTGTAACCTGCGGATCCTTGTATATGATCATGGGGAACAAAGAGGAGGGGCTGATGCTGCTGGGGTTTGTTTTTGTCATCATGGGTATCGAGTTCTTCCAGGAAAAAAAAACCGAGAAAGCCCTTGATGCATTAAAAAACATGGCAAGCCCGCGGGCCCTGGTGATCAGGGACGGGAAAGAGACCCGGATCCCCGGCATTGAAGTGGTGACTGATGATATTATTATTCTGCAGGAGGGCGACAGGGTGCCGGCTGATGCCACCGTACTGGAATCGGTAAACCTTATGGCCGACGAATCCATGCTTACAGGGGAATCGGTATCGGTCAGAAAAGTTGATTGGGACGGGCTTGAAGTAAAAGCTCAGCCGGGCGGCGATGATCTGCCTTTTGTCTATTCCGGCACTATGATCGTTCAGGGCAATGGCCTGGCGAAAGTCACGGCCACAGGCATCCTTACTGAAATCGGCATGATCGGCAAGGCCCTGGGGGATATCAAAGAAGAACCCACCCGCCTGAAACGGGAAATGACCTCGCTGGTTAAAAAGATCACCCTCATTGCAGCGATTCTCTGTGTCCTGGCGGTAGTGGGGTACACACTGGTACGGGGCAACCTGCTCGATGGCATCCTTTCAGGGATAACACTCGCCATGGCATTGCTGCCCGAAGAATTCCCTGTGATCCTGACGATCTTCATGGCCCTTGGGGCATGGCGGATGTCAAAGATCAAGGTACTGACCCGCAAGCCATCAGCCATCGAAACCCTGGGTTCGGCAACCGTATTGTGCACCGACAAAACAGGAACGCTCACCGAAAATAAAATGAGCGTCACAAAACTCTATAACGGGAAAAACTTTCTGCCCGTTGCCCAGAAAGGCGAATTTGATCCGGCTTTTCACGAGATCATTGAATATGGCATACTCTCAAGCCAGACCAACCCCTTCGACCCGATGGAACAGGCCATTACGCGCATCGGCGACAACTTCCTTACGGGTACAGAACACATTCACTCCAACTGGGAGATGGTAAAGGAATACCCCCTATCCAAACACCTGCTCGCCATGTCGAGGGTTTTTACCCACCAGGGAACCCACGAAAAGATTATCGCGACAAAGGGCGCCCCCGAAGCTGTTTTTGAACTGTGCCACCTGGACGACGAAAACAAAATAAGGCTGGCGAAGGCTGTTGAGGAACTGGCTGAGAATGGCTTAAGGGTGCTGGGTGTTGCCAAAGCAAATATTAATGCGGAAAACCTGCCGGAGACCCAGCATGATTTCACCTTTGAGTTTATCGGCCTGATCGGCCTCTCCGACCCCATCCGTAAAGATGTCAAAAATGCGGTCAGCGAATGTTTCAAGGCAGGCATCCGGGTGATCATGATCACCGGCGACTATCCCGTTACCGCGAAACACATTGCCGGCGAAATCGGCCTTGAAAACCCTGATGTCTGCATCACCGGCGCGGAACTGCAGGCGATGACGGATACTGAATTGAGCGAGAAAATAAAAGTGACCAATGTGTTTGCCCGGGTTGTGCCCGAACAAAAGCTTAAGATCGTCACTTCACTGCAGCGGAACAATGAGATCGTCGCAATGACAGGCGATGGCATCAATGATGCCCCGGCACTGAAGGCGGCCAACATCGGGATCGGCATGGGTAAAAACGGGACGGATGTCGCAAGGGAAGCATCCTCCCTGGTGCTGATGGATGACAACTTTTCATCCATTGTAGGAGCAATTAAAATGGGCAGGCGCATTTCCGATAACCTGCAGAAAGCTTTTGGCTATACCTTTGCTATTCATGTACCTATCGCAGGCTTGTCGCTGATACCAATATTACTGGGCAACTTCCCCATCATCCTGTGGCCTGTGCACATTGTCTTCCTCGAACTGATCATCGATCCGGCCTGTTCCATTGTCTTTGAAGCCGAAAAGGAAGAGAATAACGCCATGTCGCGCCCTCCGAGGGGTATCGACGACTCTTTTTTCGGAATAAAAAAAGTCCTGGTCAGTTGCATACAAGGAGCCGGCATTCTGTTAACCACCCTTGCCGTTTACTTCCTGGGGCTGCATCTCGGGTATGAAGCCAAAGAAGTAAGGGCCATGACATTTATCGTTCTGATCGTTTCAAACATTGCCATCATCCTGACAAACCGCTCCTGGAGTGAAAATATCTTCAGGATCATTGTTACGCCCAACAAGGCAGTATTGTGGGTTATCGGGGGAGCCGTGTTCTTTCTGACACTTGTTCTGAACATCCCCTTCTTTCTCAATTTATTTCAGTTTCAACGGCCTTCCCTGCTGAACATTGCCATCTGCATTGCTGCAGGTGCAGCAACAATACTTTGGTTCGAAATTTATAAACTGGTTATGCTTAAAAAACGTGCGCTTCTATAGCAGGTTTTCAATATTGGGATATTTCGTTTTCAGATAAGGATTAACCTTTATATGCTGGTGTTGTTTTCTCAGACCTTCACGATCATCTTCCCCTCATTTTTCCCGTCAAAAAGGTTGATAAAGGCTTGCGGAATATTTTCAAAACCCTCAACAATTGTTTCTGCATAGGTGAGTTTCCCCTCTTTCAGCCAGGCAGCGAGCTGCTGGATGGCCCCGGGGAATTTCGCGGAAAAGTCGCCGATGATAAAGCCCCGCATGGTGGCGCTTTTCGTAAGGAGTATCGGCTGAAGGCGAGGACCTGTTGGCACAGTTGTGTCGTTGTACTGGGAGATGGCACCGCAAACGGGCAGGCGGGCAAACTTGTTGATGTTTGCCAGCACCGCGTCGGAGATCACGCCGCCCACATTGTCGAAATAGATATCAACCCCGTCGGGGCAGGCCGTGCGAACGGCCTCTTTGAGGTCGGCTGTGGTTTTATAATTGATCGCCTGGTCGAATTTGAATTTCGACCGCAGCAGTTCCGCTTTTTTGTCCGTGCCGGTGATGCCGACCACCCTGCACCCCAGTATTTTACCGATCTGTCCCACCACGCTGCCCACCGCGCCGGCAGCGCCTGACACGACCAGGGTTTCGCCCGCCTTCGGGATGCCCACCTCGGTGAGACCCAGGTAAGCGGTCATTCCCGTCATGCCCAGTATACCAAGGTAGGTTGACAAGGGAGAAACGGTCGGGTCCACCTTCGTCAGCCCTTTGCCGTCGGAGATCTGGTACTCTTTCCATTCCAGGTTTCCCGAAACATACTCCTCCTTTTTGAACTCCGGATGCCGGGAGTCCACCACCCGGGCGATCATGCCCGACTGTATTGGTTTGCCGATCTCAAACGAAGGCGCATAGGATTTGGCATCATTCATCCGGCCCCGCAGGTAGGGATCAACGGAAACATAGACCGCCTTTAACAAAACAAAACCCGTCATGGGATCCGTAATAGCGTCGCGGGTAAATTCAAAGTCGCTTAATACAGGCCTGCCGACAGGCCGCTTCTTTAAAAGGATGGATAAGTTCATAATGCAGGATTGAAGTTTACAGAGAATCTGTTAACGAACAAAGATGAGGGTATTCGTGTAGTGTTGTATTACACAACTATTACAAAGTGTTGCATGATTCACACTTTTTTCAATGTTTTGCCCCGGACTTAAGTCCGGGGCAAAACATTGAAAAAAGGACTATCCGCCTTCCAAATTCCGATCCAGGCACCCATGATCACCGCTGGGGATCATCAGGAAAAACCCATCCCCCCAATTGCACAGCAAATGGAGGCAAAAAGGATGATTTTTTCGGTTTTATTTTTTGGCACTTTTTGAAGGGCGGTTAAAGGCCGCCTCGAACTGCGCGATGTACTGCGCCACACTTACCTTTGCCATCAGCTCGCCGATCAACGCGAAGGGGATCTGCTCGGGCTTCTTAAAGCGGATGCAGCCCTTGCCCATGTCGGGCTTTTTACCGCACTGTTGTGTATAAGCCTCCGTAAACCACTCCAGCAGGGCCGGGTTGGCATAGATCCCCATGTGGTAAAGGGCGATGTGGCCCTTCTGAGAGGCAAGGTTCGCATAGGGCAAAGGCAGTTTCGGATCGCAGTGATAACCTGCCGGGTAAAGGGTAAGGGGCACAAAATAGGCGATCATGCCGTAGGTCATCCCGCCGGCAAAACCCTCCGGAAGGCTGGCCATGATCATCCCATGCAGCTTCTCAACAGCCTCACGTCGCTCAGGCGGGAGCTGGGAAATATAGATTTCAGGGGTCGGGGCGTTCGATTGCATAAAGTGTCATTGTTTTATGACCGCAAGGTAAGAAATTACGGAAATCGGAATTATTTTTGCAACTGCAATTATCTACAATCTGATTTATTATTTTTGGACAACAGTTCTAACTAATGAAATATTTCCATTTAATATTAGTCATTTTGATTTTGCTCAATTCGGGTTGTAGAAAACATGGACACGCGCTCATTACAAGTGAACAAAAACGCACAATAAAGTTATTCGATTCTTTAAGAAATTTTGAATCAAAAGCAGAGGCTCTTAAATTTACCAATCCCAAACTTGCTGAAGTTTATGCTAAAAAAGAGCTTCGCCTTTCGAAGCAATTGAACAATAAAAAAGAGATGGCTATTGCGAATCTTTTACTTGGAGTTGTTCAATTTACAAATAAAAAGGACTCGAGCTTTTATTATTTGACTGCAGCGAACAAACTCACTGAAGAAGGTCATTTCTATAATCTTAAACCATTAATAATTTTCAATATCGCAAGCCTATATTCTTCAAGTGCGGATTACAAAACTGCTGTACTACTATTTGATTCTGTAACAAAGTTAGGTGCTAAAAATTCAACTTTTAATTTTGTTTCCAATGCTGAAAATTGCTTGGGACTAATTTATAAAAAAATGCGAGACACAGCATCCGCCAGAAAAGCTTTTAATAGTGCATATAATATTGCCTCTAAGCACAACCTTTATATTCAAATGGGTAATGCATACTGCAATTTGGCGATTATGGAAAAATCAAATTCAAGTCGGCTTATTAAATTAATGCAAACTCTACCCTATTATGTGCAATCAGAAGGGGCAGAAGACCTTGTAGCAGAAGTCCTAATAAACATCGGCAATTACCAACAAAACCCTGACTCCGCATTGACATATTATTATAATGCACTAACAATCGCTGACAAAGGCGATATAAAAGATTTGAAAATGGGAATATACAATGACATGGCTTATAGTTACCTGGATAAAGGGGAAACGAAATTGGCTGAAGATTGCATTATTAAACACGCTCTTCCTCTTGCCCAAGAAATTCACAACGCTGACTGGACCGCTACTCTTTTTGATACTTATGCTGACGTGTGTCTTGCAAATCATAATTATAAAAAAGCTTATGCTAATGAACAGCATGCTTTTATATCGAGAAAAACAGCCGACTCCATTAAAAATTCCTCACAAGTCCGGCTCTTAATAGCGATGCTTGATAGTAAGAATATGGAGACTAAAATTCAGGAGGATGAACATAAAATTGAAAGTCAGCAAAATTATCAACAGAGGGTTGAAACATCGATCACAATCACCCTTTTCGTCCTTGTGGTTCTTCTTTTTTTCATAATCACAATCAGGAATCATTTTCGTTTACTTCTTCAATCTGAAAAGATTTACTCAGCACGAAAGATTATTTCCATTGAAGAAACCGTAAAGGGAAACCTCGGTCGGGACCTACATGATACATCAGGGCACCTGATACAAGGAATTGCTGGTCAAATTGCCGAAATCAATTTTGCTGATCCCTCAGAACAGCAAAGGATAGAAACGAGAATTAAAGAGATGAGAGACAGCATCCGCCGGTTATCTCACAGGAACAATTCAGTATTATTGAATAACTTTCCTCCGGAGGAACTGATAACCGGTTTATGTGAAGACATGCAGACCATTACAGGCATAAAACTACAATACGAATTAATTGGGGTCCCCCCGTTGCTTCATGAAAATATTGTACTTCACTTATACCGTATTTTACAGGAATTACTTACTAATGCATCAAAACATTCAAATGGAGCTAAAATCCATTTGAATGTGATTTTTACAGCCAGAAAAATTGTTTGTCAATACAAAGATAATGGCCCTGGATTTAACATCAGAGAATTACCAAAGACCTCAATAGGAGTATACAACATTCAGGAAAGAATAAAACTTCTCGGCGGAACATCTATACTTTCTACCGCTCCTCGGGAAGGAGTGTCATGGGAAATATCGCTTCCAATAATCAAATAAAACTAAGTATGGGGAATATGATCCGTCTGTTTGTCATTGAAGATCACTATGTAATAATTTCAGGACTACGCAATTTCTTTCGCCCCTCCCGTGATAAAATTGAGATAAGCATCACTGCTTCAGGGATCCAGGATGCAATAACGCATTCTTTAGGGGAAACCTTTGATATTATTCTCCTTGACCTATGGCTGGAACATGGAGATCCTGAGGAAAATTTTCGGGTTATACAGAATAAATTTCCCGGAAAACCTGTAATAATTTATACTCATGAACAATTATTCCAATGGCAAAGAAAAATGTTCAGAGCTGGTGTTAAAGGATACCTGGTAAAAACAGCAGATAAAAATGAGATCAAGACTACCTTTGAAAAAGTACTCAAAGGAGAAACTGTCTACCCGGCTTCAATGCAGCAATTTAATGCTAAGCAGCGTATTTTCGGAGATAAAAACCTTCCACTCAGGTTAACCTCTGATCAGGAACGTATTGTTCAGTTACTTTCCGATGGTTATGCTCTTAAACAAATTGCAGATAAACAAGGGAGATCAACATCAACTATTGAAAAGGCCCTTAAAGAGATCCGAAAAAAATATGATGCCAATACAAATGTTGAACTACTGAAAATCATCCTGCTGAACAGACAGATATAACCCCCCTTGCTCTTTTCCTTTTTTTGTAGGAAATGTCCACTTTAACGATGGCAAAGTTTTGGATGGTGTGCACAGCAAACACCATATCCCAAGACTTAGATCTTGTAATTCAATAATTTAATAGTCTATCATCCATTAATTTCCGATTCCCGGAATTATGATTTTACAGATGATAGGAATTGACATGCAATTGTTAATCGAATAATTTTAGCTGTTAATTCCATGGTTGAATCCCAAATATCCATACAAAGATATTTTAATCAATACTATGAAACGCAATACAAGAATCATAATTCATTTCACATTTATTGCTTTGTACCTGATTTTTGATTTAATGCCAATTAGTGCAGGAACTACAGAACAAGTCAAGGGTTCGCTGCATCCTAAGGCTGCAGAAAGGCCAACATCTCATGCAGATCTTATCATATTTCCAGGAAAGGAGATCTCAATAAATAAGGAACGGACCATTCATGGAAATATAATCATTGAAGGAAACGGATCTTTGATTGTAAAAGGTCGATTGATTTTTGATCCGCACTCGAAAATAATAGTTAAACAAAATGGACACCTTGTAATTGATGGTGGAAAGCTTACGTCCAACATCGGAAACGAATGGCTCGGAATTGAAGTATGGGGAACCACAAGCAAACATCAATTTAAAATAAACGGCAGATATTATCAAGGAATTGTCGAAATAAAGAATGGTGCCGTCATAGAAAACGCTCATACAGCAATCCGTCTGTGTCATTCGGGAGATTATCTTTCAACAGGTGGTATCCTGTTAGCAGAAAATTCAGATTTTATTAATAACGGCAAAGCTATTGAATTTGTCCCTTACCATAATTACAAAATTAAAACCCTTGAGAAAACTAATAACTTAAGCAAAATTAAAGGTTGCAGATTTGTCACTAACGATATGCAACCGATAACCTCGCCATTCATAACATTCATATCATTTTGGGGTGTTGATGGAATTAATATTGAAGGCTGTTCATTTACAAATTTAGCATCAAACCAGGTTTATGAAGAAAGAGGAAGCGGAATCCTAAGTGAAAATGCAACTTTTAAAATCAATTCCCGGCTTCGAGGAATGGATAAAGCAATACCTTCATTGTTTACAGGTTTTTCGGTCGCAATTAATGCGCAAAACGACAATGAGGTGGCGTCAATAATTGAGGTGAGGGGGTCTGTTTTCCATGACAATTCTATTGGAATAAGTTTTTCAATGGTTGATTCCGCTCTAATCTCAGGAAATGAATTTAACATTGGAAGAAACATGAACTGTCCAGGATCACCTGCAACTGGAATCACAATCATTGCGTCCAAAGCAGTTTGCATAGAGCAAAACAATTTTCGTCATTCCAATTGTTCTGAAATCCCGGATTTTTCAATTGGAATACGATTTGTAAAACCATTATGTTTCTCTGGATCATTTACCAGAAAAAATAATTATTACAGCCAACTTCATATAGTAACCCAAACAGAAAGTAACAGCCCTGAAAATCTGAAGCTGCTTGAGAACTATTCGACCATGGAAAATCCGGATCATTCTGATTTTAATTTACGATGCTCAGACACGCTTGTATTGCAACACTTGTTCAACCCCTTTGGTTTATCAGTGAAATCTATGAAAGATTCACTTAGAGTGTACGATCCTACTGACTCATTTTCAGATATCCTTTATTCAAGCACATCAGCCACACCTTCTCTTCGCGAAACAACTCTGATGCCCCCATTTTACTTATTCCATCTTGTCACCGACTTTGCGGAGGAGGTTGATTTGAGTATTGATCACAATGTTTGTATAACGGGACTCCCGGACTTCAGAGATAGTGGCAATCCCAGTCCCTCAAGGGAAGAATTTGCTATAGAGAAATGTTGGCAAGCAAAACTAAAGAAATTGAGAGATGCGGTGGCTAACAGCGGCAGGAGTTTGTTTCAACTAAACCGCCGTGAACTTTACCGTTTGAAGGTTATCGCCGAAAACAGCGCCGGCATTGCAGGTGTAACAGCGAAGAATCTCCTGAGTTTCTTCTATTCCTTAGATTACCCAGACTGCCCCCAGCTTATCTTCACCGAAGACCAGCATTAATTTCACCTAATCCCTGATACACCGGACACTATATCCCGAAACAAAGCCGGCGGAGGTGCGCCATACGCAACCGTAGACGTAGCAGAAGAGGTGGGCGTTGTAACTGCTGGTGGAGGTAAAGAAGTGGGCTGACTGCCCGGTTTGCTTAAAATGCCCGACTTCCGGCTGCCGGCAAACAAGGTAAACCAGACAAAGATGCTCAAATATATCAAATATTATAGGAATTCGCAATATTATTTCAAAAAAGTGTAAAAAGTCCGGAAATTGGAAAAATGGCGGCTTCAACGTACTTTTGAGGGCTTAAACCCTGCCCCATGAACCCCGACGATCCCGCAAAACTCATCACCATTTCCCGCTATCCCGTTACCTCCGCTGACACGGATATGGAGGCCCGTCTGCGCGCGGGCGGACTGCTGAGCTACCTCATCCTGGCCGCGATCAACTCGGCCGACCGGCTGGGCTTTGGCTACGACTTCCTGCAGGAGCAGAAGCTCTTCTGGGTGCTCAACCGCATGAGCATCGAGATCGTACGCCCCCTGCGCTGGTATGAGGAGACCGTCGTGGAGACCTGGCCCAAGACCCTAGAGAAGATACTCTACCTTCGCGACTACATCGTCCGCGACGGGCAGAACGAGGTGGTGGCACGCGTCACCTCCGCCTGGGCCTCCATCGACACCGAAACCCACCGCCCCCGGCTGATCGGTGAGATCGACCTGCCCCTCTTCACCCGCCTCAAAGACCGGCACGGCCTCACCGCCCTGCCGGAAAAGCTCGATGCAGTGCAGGAAGGCGAAGCATTCAGCCTCCGGAGCACCTACTTCGACCTCGACCTCAACAAGCACGTCACCTCCTCCCGCTACCTCGACTGGATGATGGATACCCTGCCTGTTGATTTTCTCCGCGAAAACTACCCGAAGCGTGTCTCCATAAACTACATGAAGGAGACCGGCCCCGGCACCGCCATCCGCATCACCCGCAGCGAATCCCCCGGGGGGACCTTCCTCTTCGAAGGGGTGCAGGAGGAGAACGGAAAGACCGCATTCAGGGGCCGCATCGCCTTCTGAAAATATACGCTTGTCGTAACCATAAGAATATTACTTACCTTTGCAAGGTGGAAAGGTGTTTTTTGCGGGGAGGGATTAACTTTAATCATAACGAATGAGATCATTCAATATAGGCGATTTAACAGTCCGGGTACCTATTGTACAAGGCGGAATGGGTGTAGGCGTTTCTTTATCGGGACTGGCTGTGGCCGTCGCCAATGAAGGCGGTGTGGGGGTTATCTCCAGCGCAGGTCTCGGCCTGCTTTACCGGAACCTGACCACTGACTTTGCCCTGGCAAGCATCATGGGACTCAAGGAAGAGATCGCAACTGCACGGAGCAAGACCAAGGGCATCCTTGGCGTGAACGTGATGGTGGCCATGTCGAATTTTGCCGACATGGTAAAGACCTCCATACAGGAGAAGATCGACATTATCTTCTCGGGCGCCGGGCTTCCCTTCGACCTGCCCTCCTACCTCGAGAAAGACAGCACCACCAAGCTGGTGCCCATCGTATCATCCGGCCGAGCCGCGAAGATCATCTGCGAAAAGTGGTGGACCAATTACCGCTACCTTCCCGATGCCATCGTGGTGGAGGGACCGAAAGCCGGCGGACACATCGGTTTCAAGGCCGACCAGGTGCATAATGAAGCTTATACCCTAGAAAACCTCATCCGGGAAGTGAAAACCGAGGTGCAGAAGATCGAGGAGATCCATAACAAAAAGATCCCGGTGATCGCTGCTGGTGGGATCTACACGGGACAGGATATCTACAACATCATGCAGACCGGCGCCGACGCCGTTCAGATGGGTACCCGGTTCGTTACATCCGACGAATGTGATGCCGCCATCGAATTCAAACAGGCCTATATCAACTCAGAGGAGAAGGACATCGAGATCATCAAGAGTCCCGTGGGCATGCTCGGACAGGCTATCGTGAACCCCTTCATCGAGAAGGTGCGCCAGGGCCTCAAACACCCGATCAGCTGCCCATTCCAGTGCATCAAGACCTGCGAGGTATCGAGCAGCCCCTATTGCATTATCACGGCGCTCTACAATGCCTTCAAGGGCAACCTCACCTCAGGCTATGCCTTCGCCGGCAGCAATGCCTTCAAGGCCACCAAGATCGAATCGATCAGGGAGATCTTCGCCGAACTGAAAAGCGATTTCAAGAAAACCCTCAACGAAAAGCTCGAACAGCTGAAAGAAAGCGATAAGGCAGCAAAATAATTCCCGCATTCCCTATCAGATATTGAGATATTGAGAGATTGGGATATTGAGATATTGTGATATTGTCGTCGCTTTAGTTCCTTATTATTTTAAAGTGATATTGTTTGCTGCCGGATGTTACATTCATCAGGTAGATCCCCCTTGCATTTTCTTTACCGAAGGCTTCGCCCGGGATGCTGTATTTCGTCTCACCGGCGATGGTTTGCGGCATGGTGAAGTTGCTGATGTTCTTACCGGCAAGATCTGTGATGCTGATGCTCACGCTGAGTGTGGCCTCCCCTTTTAAGACAAGTGTAACCGCATCCCTTGAGGGATTAGGGAAGATCCTGGCTTCATTTTCTTCAATTGTTCCATGGGGTTCGATGCCGATTGAGGGGTTATAGCCCCCGGAGAGGCAGTTCAGTTCGCCTTCGCGTCCGCCAACCATGAGTTCCATGGTCTGGTCGCCGGTGATGTCGGGTATGGAGGAGAGGGCATCCACGGGTGAGCTGCTGCTCACGCTTATGAGTGAGGCGCCGGTTGAGCCGTCCATGAAATAGCTGAAATTATTCTGGTAAAGTGTGCCGACGCCGGCATCATTCACGCCGTCGAAGCTGATGTCGCCCATGTTAGTCACATTCCAGGGTTTATCTGCCAACGGCTTAACCCAGAGGGTTGCGTCGGTGTAGCCGTTCATCATCGTGGCGCTGACGCCGCTGTGGGCTACCATGAAATCGGGATGGCCGTCCTTGTTCACGTCGCCCATATCCTGAAAGCGCAGGATGATCACGTTGCCGATGCTCGTTGTCTTTTCCTTGAAGCCGGTTACGGCATTGTGGAAGTTGATCTGCCCGTTAAAGTCGCCCGAAGCCACATCCGGTATCCCGTCGCCGGTCACGTCGTCGATCTGCAGCAGTGCCCATACGGAGCTTCCTGCAGGAGTTGAGGTCCATTTGATCTGTCCGTTGCTGCCGTCGATGCCGTAAACCCGGCCGGAGGTCTCAGCCGCGTTGGAGGCGCCTGCGATCACATCCGGCTTCTGGTCGCCGGTAAAGTCGCTCACCCCGATCACCGCGAAGTTGGGGCCGCCGGTGGGGCATTCCCAGATGGGAACGCCTGTTTTTCCGTTCAGGCAGTAGATCCGCTTGGGACCGGTGCCGTTGCCGTCGTCGCCGGTGGAGGCCAGCACATCGGGAAATCCATCGTTATTGTAATCATATTTTGCATCCACCTGGTAAACCCAGCCGCCGCTGCCATACTCGTGTGTGTCGTGACGCCAGAGCTGGACTCCGGTTTTACCTGACAAGGCGATGATGGATTCGTTTCCGCCCGTGGTTCCGATGATGACATCCTTAAAGCCGTCGTTGTCGATATCGCTGATAATATCCATATCGTTCTGCTGGTAAACAGAGCCGGAGCCTGCAGTCGTGAGATAGGACCAGATGACATCCCCGGTGACGGATGCATTGCCGTTGAAGCAGCGGATGTAATAGTCCTCGGAGCCGACGATGACGTCGTCGACGCCGTCGCCGGTGACATCCGGTATGCTGTGGATCGATTTCGGGCTGTTGTCAAACCCTCCGGCTATCATATAACTCCAGAGGTTGGTCCCGATCGGGTAGAGCGAATCCACTCCCATTCCGTGCAGTTGCACCGTCAGCGGGCTGAGGGGGTCGTTGGATGCAATGTCAAGCGTTCCCGAATAAGTTGTGCCGGCTACAGGATGGAACCAAACGCCCAGGTTCACGGTCTGCATGCTGGCGATGGTCGCCGGCAGGGTAACAGCCGGGTCGGCAGTGAACCGGGGATCAGAGAAGGTAAGTCCTGTGACGTTGAGCGGCTGGTCGCCGTTGTTGAGCAGCGGCAGCATCAGCCTCGACCAGGCGCCGGCACGGCGGCTGCCCCAGTTCAGCGTCGCGTTGGTGACCACGAGGTGCGGTCCGGAGTAGACAGCATTCCCGGTAAGGGCGACATCCACCGATGGATGAACGGGGTCGTTTGAGTTGATGGAGACCTGGGTATTCATTCCGCCGGCCGTTAAAGGATGATAGGTGAGCGGGATATTCAGCGAGTTGCCTGCCGTGATGGTGGCGGGGAGGGTCAGCGTGGTGGAGACGGGCTGCCCTGAGGGGATACCTACAGAGGTGATCACAAGGCTGGCGGTGCCGGTATTCTGAACCTGGCAGTTCCAGGTGAGGGAGTTATTCACAGTAACGTTGCCATAGTTGTGTGATACGACAGGAACATTGATGGCCGGGGTTCCGGATCCTGAAAGATCCACCTTGTATATGGTGCTGTTGGAGCCTAGGGGGCCGTCGCAGTACCAGAGGTAGGTGCCGTCGAAGACAATGCCCGAAGGAGCCGTGGTCTGGGTAGGATGGCTCTCGAGCAGGGCGCCGGTGGTGCTTACCTTATACAGCATGTTGCCGTAATAGTCGGCGATCCATAAATTCGATCCCTGGGTGCAGATATCCCAGGGCTGGCTGTTGGGCGGAGTGAACTGCGAGAGGATGGCGCCGGAGCCATTGATGTGATAGATGATCCCGTTATCGGGGTAGTAGGTGCATACCCAGTAGTTGCCGGCATCATAGGCCACACCCGACATGTAATGGTCGGGCAGGGTGATGGTGGAGACCTGCGTTCCGCTTAGGGTGAACTCCTCGATCACCGAAGGCTGGGAGGAGTTGGAGGGCTGGTTGACGGTGAGGAGGTTCGGACTCTTATAGGACATGCCGAAGGCATCGGGGAAGTTGCCCGTGCACTGCTGGGTGTTGGTGCCGGTGGCGGGATCGAATTTGTAGACCTGGTTGCCGTTCAGTCCATAGATGCCAAAGTAGATGTAGGTACCGTCCCAGGCCAGTCCGGAGGCCTTGCCGGGGATGGTATAAGAGGCTATGATCGACCAGGAAGAGGGGCTTCCGGGGTTGCCTGCAGTTTGTGAACGGAGGCTGCCTGTGATCAGAAAGAGTGTGCAGGCAATGAATGCAAGGGTAAGTTTTGTTTTCATCATTATCCTTATTTAACAGAAGATCAGATATTCCTTTATAAAAGTAGGAATTATCCGGTTCCCGGTAAGGAAAGATGAAAACTATTTTTTGGCGGCTTCGCGGATCTCCTCCAGCATATCGAGCTGTATCTCCTGTATCTTCATCATCCGCGACCACTGGTCGAGAAGCAGGTGGTCGATCTTCTCATGTAGCGTGCGGATCTCGATCTCGGCCTTGAGGTTCACCTTGTAGTCGTTTTCAGAGCGGATACGGTCCTTGGCCTCCTGGCGGTTCTGGCTCATCATGATGATGGGGGCCTGGATGGCTGCGATGCAGGAGAGGATGAGGTTGAGCAGGATGAAGGGATAGGGGTCAAATGATTTGTTGGAGAGGAAATAGGCGTTCAGGAATATCCAGGAGAGCAGGACCACGAAAAAGGTGATGATGAACTTCCAGCTACCGCCGAATTTCGCAACCTGGTCGGCTACGCGCCCTCCGATGCTGATCTCATCGCGGTAAGTGGTGTTCAGGTTGCGCGAGAGCGTCTCGCTCTCCTGTATGCTGTCGATCACCTCGTTTTCCAGCTTCTCCACCTTGCCCCTCTCCTCCTGCAGGAGGTTGAGAATATATTTACGGCGCAGGCGGTTGAGATCGGGCTCACAGATGTGGCAATCGTCATCCCAGGCAGGAACCTCCACCCGGATGACCTCTTCGATCTCTTTCCCGATCCCGTAGCCGGAGATCAGCTTATCTTCAGGAAAAGGCTTGTTGCAAATGCAACAGTTCAAAGTCTTTACTTCGTCCATAGCACGTATTATCAGAAAAAATGAAATTCAAAGGAAGAACAGCCCGGCGTTCTATTTTTTGGGTTCCCAGTAGCAGTTTTTGGGGGAGACGATGGCGCCGGTCTTTTTCAGTTTTGCCATCGCTTTGTCGATCTCCTTGCGGTCGATGCCGGAGGCCTCTGCAAGTTGTCCGCCGCTCATGGGCTGAGCTGTTTTCTTCATGATTTCAAGGATCTTGTCTGTTGTTTCCATACTTTATTGGTTTTGTGGTTGTTCTTTTGTTGCAATGCCTGCTTCCGCCCAGATATCTACATCTTCAAAGAGGCGGTTGCGGTCGTCCATTCCGTATTGCGGGCGTTCCTGTCCCATGCCGCCCGGTCGCTGGCCACCCATGCCGCCCCTGCCGCCCTGCGGGTCATTCATGCCACCGGCATCTTCCATATGGTTTTCACCCGGCTGGCCCTGGGGTTTGGAGAGGCCTTTCAGCACCATGCCGATATTGATGTGGTCGAGGGTATGTATATCTGAGTTCAGCGCTGAAAAAGGGATGCGTACCTCATAGATCATTACGTTGGCGGAATCCCAGTTGATCACGGCCATGATACCCGTTTTGTTTGACTTGTTGTTCATGCTGCCGTTACAGCCCTCCCTGAAGCCGCTCACCTCCATCTCCTTCACCTGCACGAGGAACATCAGCCGGATCTTCTTCGGGTCGGGCCGGCCTTCGGTCGACATGTTCCGGTTATCCAGGGGCGGAAGTGTATGAGCCAGGGGGAAGTTGATCCCGGTCTCCTTTTTCTTCTTGCCCTTTTCGTTGATCCATATCTCCATCCCGCTGCGCATGACCCGCATCTGCTGCTGCACCTCCTTCACCTTGATGCAAAGATAAAAGGCGGCTGAGTCGTTGGCCACCGAGTAGGCCATATAGGCCTCCTTATTGGTTTTGAAAGAAGCAATGGGCCACTCAGCGGCATTGCCGTCAACAACAATGTGCTCACGAAAAACCGCAGGGTATTTAGTGTTTTTGCCGGAAGGAGCAGGTGTACGGCCGGCGGCAGAAATACCGGCCAGCACAAGAAGAAGGAGGATCGTGATGTTTTTCATGCTCAAAAATACTATTTTCGCACTATAAACGAAGCAGGGACAGCATTATTTTATAAACACGACACCAGGGCCGGATGGAAACAGATGTATTGCAGGGCAGGGATTTCAGCGGGGAGTTCGATATCCATGCCGTAAGGAGCAGCGGGCCGGGCGGCCAGAGCGTCAACAAGGTTAGCTCCAAGGTTGAGCTTCGGTTTGACGTGAACGCCTCCGAACTCCTCGTTGACTCCGAGAAAGAGACCCTGCTTAAGAAACTCGCCAACCGCATCAGCCAGGAGGGCATCCTCATCTTCACCGCCCAGTCTGAACGCACCCAGCTGAAGAACAAAGCCCTTGTAATTGAGAAGTTTTACCAGACCCTCCGTAAAGCGCTCACGCCGGTTAAAAAACGGAAGAAGACGCGTCCCTCCCTGGCGGTCAAGGAGAAACGCCTCGAACTCAAAAGGAAGGTGGCGGAGAAGAAGGAAAGACGCAGGACGTAGGACGTGGGACGTAGGACGCGCACCAGCGAAACAGCGCCCCCCTTCTCCTTCAGGAGAAGGGGCCGGGGGATGAGGTGCATTGATTTCGGAAAATTAACTACTTTTGCCCTCCAAAACTGAATTTCCGTGACCAAACCAGAGACCTCCCATTTCCCTGAGCATCGTGAAACGCTGAAGCGTTCGGACAAAGAAAAATTCCTTAACCAGCGTTCGCGGGTAATCTGGATGACCGGGCTTTCCGGGGCGGGGAAGACAACCATCGCCAAGCAGCTTGAGGAGCGGCTTCATGAGCTGGGCTATTTCTCGCAAATCCTTGACGGTGACATCATCCGCTCGGGCATCAACAATAACCTCACCTTTACCGAAGCTGACCGTTTTGAGAATATCCGCAGGATCGCAGAAGTTTCGAAGCTCTTCGTCAACTCCGGCATCATCACCATCAACTGCTTTATCAGTCCCACGAATGACATCCGGGAAATGGCAAAAGGGATCATCGGGGAAGACGATTTTATTGAGGTCTTCGTGAATGCCCCCTTCTCCGTATGTGAAGAGCGTGATGTCAAAGGCCTCTATTCGAAAGCCCGCCGCGGGGAGATCAGGTTCTTCACCGGCATCGACTCCCCTTTCGATATCCCCGGCCACCCCGATATCGTGATCGAGACGAGCATACAGAGCGTGGATGAATCGGTGGAACAACTTCTGGCCTTTATACTGCCGAAGATCCGGTTCTAAAAGCCTTGAATAACAACTCGCTGAATACCGCAAACGGGTTTGCGGGGCTTATTGCTTCATGACCTTCATGGTGAGGATGTAGCCATACAATTTCACCCTCAGCAGGTAAACCCCGGGGTTCAGCCAGGAGAGATCCTGCTGGCCGATCTGCTCACCTGACCATATTATCGTCCCGACAAGAGAGTACAGTTCAAAAGTTTCCCTGCCTGACCGGTTGATAATATTAATTTTCGAAGTAAACGGATTTGGTGATACCTGCAGGTCGTTCAGGGGATTGACTTCTCCGACCGATGCAGGATACAATTCAATAAAATCGCCTGGTGTCAGGTCATGGCCGGCCAATCCCGGGTATGAGGGCGGATACCGGTATACCCTGAACACAGAATTGAGTGTCTCATCAGGATGAGTGGGGTCGTGGGGAACAGTATCGCCCTGCATCAGAGGTCCGGTATTATCTACCGGGTTAATGTATTTCCAAACCAGCAATCCGGTTGGGGTAACCTCTGTGAAAATACCAAGGGGGCCATCATCGATCAGGGTATTACCGTTCTGAAGGCGCTGGGCACCTGAGATATCCAGGGCATACAAGGATTCCGGGGGTGTAGCGATGTAGGTCCAGGTCAGATTGGCCGGTGCAAAAGCATTCCCGGTAACAAGTGGATAATTCCCGCTTCCGTCAACCGGCGGGGTGATCTCGTCAATGGAAGAATAACCGCGGTTGACCCCGTTATTGAAGCACATGATATCTCCGGCACCCGGACAATCGGGCTTCACCCATTCGGCATCATGCTGTTCAAAGTATTTCTGGTTACTGACGGTTCCCGCACCATAGGTCAACGGATTTCCCCAACGGTAGAGGAGGTCGCCGCCTTTGCCGTGAGTCCCTCCTGTATGGCCGGCAGCCTGGGCAGTGGTAGTACTGTGGTCCACGATCCATACTTCACTGTTGCCCCTGACACTTATTGCAATCTGATCGAGCGCAGCGTTGTAGTCAATGCAGTTCATGTGATTCCAGAACAGTGGCAGCATACGATGGTCGCCTGCGGCATCGATCAGTTCCGGGTGAGCGCTTACCACCCCATAATTCAGTTTCGTCGGGTCGTAATTCTGGATCAGGTGGTCCCATACATGCCATTGCCAAACGATCGTTCCTCCCACAGGGTAGATCGGCTGTACTTCCACGATACAATCCGGGAGCATATAGCCTTTCTGCTGGATATCCGGCTGGAACATATTGGGATTAAAACCGGCCGCAATAACATCCGCATAGAGCTTTTTCTCAACCACGAGCATGATTATATTTCCATTGGGTAACCGCTTGACATCATGGTGCTGGGTATAATTCGCTGTGGAATAATCAAACTGCCACACCAAGCTGTCATTCCAGTTGTATTCTTCTATGCGGCCTCCTTCCCCACCGCCTGAGCCGAGGGATCCCTGCACCATGCAGGTCCTGAGCAGATCACCGTTTTCCAGCAGGTAAACCGTTTGCCCCGGGGCATAGGTACTGGCGTTCCATTCGTGGCATTTACGACCCTCGTTGTTGATCAGGTAGGTCATGGAATTGTGCTTGGGAGCAAACAGGGTATAGCCTTTGAAAGCGTTCACCGTGTCGTTCAGAAAAAGGCCAAGTGTTCTTGGCTGTCCGGATACCGTGGTAAACGGGAGAACGAATAAAAGGATACTGAATAGTCTGAGCTTCATGGTCTGAATTTTCTAAGGAGGTTATTTCTGTATGATCATTTTCAGTGTTTTTCGGTCCATGCCTGCAAGGAGGGTGGCAAAATAGATGCCGCTGCCAACTGATCCTGAGTCCCATTGAAGGGCATGAAAGCCGGAACCGCATGCCTTTTCGTACAGGTGGGCCACTTCCCTGCCAAGGATATCATGGATAACGATCGTTACATCCGATGGGTCGGTCAAGCTGAATGTCATCGTGGTTTGCTGACGAAAAGGGTTGGGGGAATTCTGAAAAAGCTGATCCTTTCCCTTCATACCAAGTGTTCCGTCATCCGATCCAAGAATGGCCTGGTATTGCCTTGCGATCCTGAATCCGACATGGTACCACGGGTTATTGGGATCGAGGGGGCCCCGGTAATAGGAAGGGTCACGGTTTGAGATCCGGGAGTGTCCATCGTTCACACCGTTTGAATCAAGACCATTATACCAGTTACCGCCGCGCATCCCCCGGTATGGCTTCCCGTCGGGCATTATGGACCCGGTAGCCGGTCCGGTCGGATTATCATAGGGACTGAGACTGTAATAATTGGTTTCATACCAGTCATTGATGAATTCCCAGACATTGCCCTGCATGTCATAAATCCCAAAACCATTGGCACCGTCGTCAGTCTGGTAACTTCCGGCACTGCCGGGCCAGTTATAATCCGTTTTCAGTTTCAGTGATCCGTCATAAAATCCAGCGGGGGTTGTAAGCGGGTAGGCGCCAGTTTCGTATGGGTCACCAGACGAGGGAAGGTTTGCAGCCCGGATATCGATGGTATTTCCATTCTGATAATTGAAATAGGGGTTGGTGTGCCCACCCCTCCCGGCATATTCCCATTCCGCTTCCGTCGGAAGGCGGTAACCGGTTTTAGTGAAATCACAGGCCCAGGTCTGGGGATCGTAACATTCCCCCAATGCGTTCTGCAGGCTCAGCCAGTTGCAGAATGCAGCTGCACCGGCCCACATAACCCCGACCACCGGGTGTTCATTTCTGAAACCGGCGATGGAAAAGGCACTTCCGTCATAGCTGATACTGTACCATGACTCATATTGATGGGTATAACAAATCACAGCCGTGTCGCCTGTAAAATGAACTTTGTTGTTATTAACCTGTACAGTTCCTGCCACTAGTGAAGCATTCAGATATTCGATAAATTGCCGGTTTGTGATCTCCGTCTTCCCTATGTTGAATGAATCGACCCTGACCAGGTGGATGGGGATCTCATCACTGGGATGGCCGGGCGAAACAAACCCGAAATGGTCGCCCATCTGATATTCCCCGCCAGGGACAGGCACTTCGGCAATTCCCAGGTAAGGATTATCATATCCGCCCCTGACCAGAAGGACATGCTCACTGAGCGTTTTATCATGCTGCGTAACTATTCCATAACCGATATTGATATCCCAGGCCTTTGCCGGTGTTTGGAAAAGTGTCGTAGATGACCAGTAATCACCAGAAGGTGTCACTGTAAAGTAATTTTCATTAAACGAAGGATTCAGAAGGGTCGGATCGTTTAGGGACTGAAGCTCTTTTATGTCCGGCAACCGCCAGTCTGTTTTACCTGCGAGAGACGAAGTGGCAGCATATTCAAGGGCCTGCTCCCAGGTCATGGAAGCCGGGGCCTCTGATTTCTGCCAGATCAGTCCCGTGAAATTATCAGAAACAGTACCATTCCCGTTATCTGTAAAATGAGTGACTGAAAAGCTTGTCAAAAAGGGGGTCCGCACGGCCCGTACATGAAATTGCTTCACCCCTCCTGCGCTCACGGTCTCTGTTTTCGGGTGTGCGCCGATCCCTCCTCCTGAATTCACGGCCCAGACCTTGGTTGGGTCATCGGCCCGAACTTCGCAGGTCCACCAGTACTCAGCCGTGGTGGTCGTGAAATAGTTGTTATCCAGGGCCGGATTTAGATGGTTGAAATTGTTGATGCTGAGCAGTTCGATGCCGGTAGGGAGGCGCCAGTCAGAGAAGCCGCCCAGTAACAGGTTTTCACAATAGGATCCGGCATTTTCCCAGGTCATTTCACCACCGTCCGTTTTCTGCCATTCCAAACCGGTGATGTTATCTGTGACTGTGCCGTCGCCATTGTCGGTGAGTGAAACAGCGTTTACCAGGTAATCTGCATCCTCGCCGGGCGTAGTCGTATAGCTTCCGGTCTGTCCAGAATCAGGAAGCCTGAAGGGGAGAGTTTTCTGGGCAACCATCTGCAGGGTTCCGACACACAGGATTGCAGATAAAATGCTGTTCTTTAAGATTGATCTCTTCATATTCGCCTAATGTTATCCATAGAAAATACTGATCCGGGTTCGGTTCACTAAAGAACCGAGGCTTCGTTTTGTCTGCTAAATGCCTGTCATGGAGTTGCAACACTCACAAAGAGGAATGCATTGTTATCCGTGATCGCCATATCCGAGCCGTCAACCAGTCCGTCGCCATTTACATCTTCCGCAAGGTAGCCCATTGAGAACAGGCCCGACTTATTATCGACAGGGGAGAAATCGCTGCCGTCGATAATTCCGTCCTGGTTCACATCACCCCCGTAAAAGGCCCATTTGCCGTCAGCCATCTGAACCATGTTATTCCCGTAAGCTTTTGATGCCGCTGTTGTGAAATTATAGCTGAAGGCGCCGGAGGAAAGTGAAACCGGTGTTGCAGAAACTGTTTCAATGCTGTTGCGGTGTTTCACTGCAATGTAATAACTCCCGCGGTAAGCGGCCGGGATCAGGAATGCCGCAACTCCATTGCGGTTGAGGTTCACATTCGCTGCCGTATAAACTATCGTATTGAAATTGGATGCATCATGCAGTTCAACTGTGATCTTGTCGGCAATCGGCACTGGCCAGTGCTCGCCGTTCTCATCCTGGGCTCCACGCAGTAATCCTCCTCCGGCATAAAGACCCTCAAGAATGATCTGCAGCGAATCCGGGTAACGTTCGATAAAATCTCCTGGTATCAGTTCTTTCCCTTCAAATGCCGGGTAGGAAGTGGGGTAACGGTAAACCCTGAAGACGGCATTCATCAGCTCTCCCGGATGTGTATTGTCCTGGCCGATGCTGTCGCCCTGGATCATGGGTCCGGAGTCGTCAACCGGGTTGATGTATTTCCATACCACTTCACCGGCAGCGGTCACCTCGATAAATGTTCCCTGTGTGCCATTGTCGATCAGGGTGTTGCCGTTAGGCAGGCGGAAAGCCCCCGAAATATTGTCGGAATACATGGAGGTGGAAGGCGTAGCCTGGTATGTCCAGGTGAAATTCGACGGTCCGAATGCCGATCCGGTGGTCAGGGAATAATTTCCGCTGGCATCCACCGGCGGGGTAATCTCGTCGATGGTGGAGTAATTGAGGGAAACGCCGTTATTAAAACAGGTCAGGTTCCCTGCACCCGGGCAGTCGGAGTGCACCCATTCCACATCATGCTGCATAAAATACTTCTGGCTGGAAGCGGTTCCGGCTCCATAGGTGACCGGATTACCCCAGCGATAGAGAAGGTCGCCTCCCTTCCCGTGCACCCCGCCCGAATGGCTTGCTGCCTGGGCGGTCGTGGTACTGTGATCGATAATCCAGACCTCGCTGTTTCCCCTTACACTCAGGGCAATCTGATCGAGGGCCGGATTATAATCGATGGAATTCATGTGATTCCAGAAAATCGCAAGGCTTGTATGATCGCCGTCGGTATCGATCAGCTCCGGATGGGCTGCCACAACACCATAATTTTGTTTGGTCGCATCAAAATCCTGGATCAGGTGATCCCATACATGCCATTCCCATACCACCGTGCCACCGCTGGGAAATGTCGGATGGATCTCTGCCACGTAATCGGGAAGCATAAAGCCTTTCTGTTTGAAGTCGGGTTGAAAATGACTTGTATCAAAACCTGCGGCAATGACCTGGGAGATCAGTTTTTTTTCAACGACCAGCATCAGGATATTACCGTTTGGCAGCTGGCGGACATCGTGGTGCTGCATGTAGGTAGAGGTTGCGTAATCCATTGACCAAACGAGGTTGTCGTTCCAGTCGTATTCTTCAACCCTGCCCCCTTCTCCCCCGCCGGTGCCCAGCAAGCCCTGCACCTGACATGGACGGAGCAGGTTGCCGTTTTCGAGAAGGTAGGCTGATTGACCGGGATGGTAAATACTGGCGGTCCATTCGTGAACTTTCCTTCCGTCGTTGTTGATCAGGTAAGATTTTGTATTGTGCTTGGGTGAGAACAGGGTATATCCATGGAAAGTATTGGCCGTATCGTTGATGATCAGCCCCATGGTATTAGGGTCTTCAACTGTCATACCCGATCCGATGTATTTCCTCGCAACCCTGAATCCCACATGATACCAGGGGTGATTTGGGTCCTGCGGGCCCCGGTAATAGGAAGGATCCCTGTTTGAAACACGTGAATGGCCGTCATCGATGCCGTTCACAAGGTCGCCGTTGTACCAGTTGCCCCCGCGCATGCCCCGGTAGGGTTTTCCATCGGGCATGAGACTGCCCGAAGAGGGACCTGTGGGATTACTGTAAACACTCCCGCTGTAATAATCCGTGCCATACCAGTCATTTACAAACTCCCATACATTTCCTGCCATATCGTAGAGTCCATAATCATTCGCGCCGTTGGTGGTCTGGTAGCTTGAGGCGCTTCCGGGCCAGTTGAAATTCGTTTTCAACTTAAGGGTTCCGTCATAAAATCCGACCGGCGTTGTCAGGGGATAGCTCCCTGTTTCATAAGGATCACCGGAAGAAGGCAGGTTGGCCTGTGTCAGGGCAAGGGTGTTGCCTGTGGGATAGTTGTAACAGGGATTCACATGACCGCCCCGGCCTGCATATTCCCATTCAGCTTCGGTAGGAAGCCGGTAACCGTTTTTTGTAAAGTCGCAGCTCCAGGTGACCGGTGTATAACAGATATCCAGTCCGTTCTGAACACTGAGCCAGTTGCAGAATGCCGCAGCCCCGATCCAGCGCACACCAACAACTGGATGATTGTTTCTGAAATCTGCAATTGAAAAAACCTTTCCGTCATAACTGATACTGTACCAGGAGGCATACTGACTGGTATAACAGAGGGTATTCGTATCCCCTGTGAGTCGGACAACGTTGTTGGTGATCGTAAGCAAACCTTGTTGTTTATAGCTGTTCAGGAAGGCCAGGAACTGACGGTTGGTCGTTAAGTTTGTAGTAATCCGGAACGAATCCACTTTTACATTGTGGATCGGGATCTCATCGCTCGGATGACCAGGAGATACAAACCCGAAGTGGTCACCCATGGCAAACTCGCCGCCGGGTATGACTGCCTCATTGATATTGAGGTATGTATTGTCGAAGCCCCCCCGAACCAGCAGTACATTATCTGTGCTTGTTTTATCGCGTTGCGTAACTATGCCGAGCGAGGTATTCATATCCCAGGCCTTTGCAGGAGTAAGGTAAAGTGAGGTTGAGGACCAGAAGTTCCCTGTATTGATCCCTGTAAACAGGACCGGGCTGACGGAAGGATTGGATAGAGTGATGTCATTGATCGACTGAAGTTCCTTAACGTCGGGCAATCTCCAGTCGCTGTATCCTGCTATCGAGAAGTTATTTGCATATACGAGGGCATCCTCCCAGGACATTTTTGTTGAGGGTGAAACCTTCTGCCACATCAGCCCGGTCTGGTTATCGTTGATGGTTCCGTCGCCGTTATCAGTAAGGTGGGTCACCGAAAATGTGGTTGTGTAAGGATCCCTCACAGCCCTGACATGAAATCGTTTGGTTCCGCCCGCACTGATCGTTTCCGTTTTCGGATGAGGCCCGATCCCTCCTCCCGAGTTGACCACCCAGATCTTTGTGGGATCATTCACCTGCTGTTCGCTGCTCCACCAGTACTGGGCAGCGGTTTTTGTAAAAAAAGTCGTATCCATAGCCGGGTTGAGATGATCAAAATGGTTGATGCTGAACAATTCACGGCCGGTTGGAAGGCGCCAGTCACTGTATCCTGCCAGCACGAGGTTATTGCAATATGTTCCGGCATTCTCCCAGGTCATTTCGCCTGCATCGGTTTTCTGCCACATCAGCCCTGTAATGTTATCGGTGATGGTACCATCCCCGTTGTTGGTCCAGGAGACAGGGTTGATTACATAGTCGGCATCCTCCCCTGCAGTTGTTGTATAACTGATTGTCTGGGCCGCGTCAGGCAACCGGAATGGAATCAGGCGCTGGGCGTTCACCTGTGAAACAACAATGCTGCAAAGAACAGCAATCATGATGGTTTTCAATTGCATTGAGATCATAATTCAAGTGTTTATGGAGTACTTATACAAATCATTTTCAAACATTTCATGGAGCCGCCGACACATATTCGGCAAAAGTAAAAGCCGGGGGTCATTGACAGTTCTTCAGCATCTACTGAAACCGAATAATTTCCGGTCTGTTGGTACTGTTTGACCAGTGTTCTGACCGCTCTCCCGTACATATCAAAAACATCAATTTGAACTGGGTTTGCGCTTCGTAATGAATACGCGATTGATGTCACCCCGCTGAATGGATTGGGTTGGTTTTGCATTACGCTGAATAAACCAGGAACCTCAAGCCGTGGTGCTGTGGATGCGTTGACCCGATGTATGATGTAGGAAAAAGCTGTATCCCCGTTAATATGAGACGCATTTACTTCGGAAGGAAGATAGGTCTTCACATAATCAACTTTCGCCGTCGTGTCTGTAATTGTCACCAGCAGGTACCCGCGACCGGGCATGAGGATGCCGTTCACATATCCGTATTGAGTTCCGGTGATGTTTGTGATATTTTTCGATGATGGCTGCGGAACCTCCTGGTAAACGATACCATCAAGATCCTGTTTGGCATAACAATGATCATGCCCGTGGAAGAAAATTGCGGCATTGTTCTCCACCATCAGATCATGTACGGGTTTTACCCAGCCTGGACGATGGGCATCAAATCCCCATGTAGAGTCGGTGTTTTCTCCGCCATTCTCAAAAAAGCGGGCATATTCACTCCCACCCCGTCCATCTGTTCCTGATCCTCCAATCAACTGGTGACAAAAAACAAACTTAAAATCCGCATTACTGTTTGATATTATATTCTTGAACCAGTTATACTGATCTTCACCCAGGGTCCACCCCCAGTCTGGTTTTGTCATCGTGTACCAATAGGGATCCAGAACGATGAAAAGGGCATTGCCCCATTCCCATGCATAATAATTTTCACGGAGCCCGACAAAGGGTTCCTGTATGGTATCACCGGAATAAAAGTTAACAGGAAGGGGATTCGGATAAAATGATTTTCGGGTATTGGAAGCCATTACAGGTAAACTGCCGGGTGTTCCGTCCAGCATCCAGCCCAATTCCCCTTCATGATTTCCGATCGTGAGGAACAGGGGAACTGAATGGCACACAGCGCCAAAATAAGAACGGTAAAGGAGGTGGCGGGCAGTAATCTGGGCCTGGGAGTGGTCAGTGAGTTTCTCCGACATAAAATTATCCCCCAGGTCAAACATGAAGTCTGGATGTGCTGCAAGTATGTTCTGCAACGTCAGGGAATACGAGGCGAAATTTGAATTGGTGTCAAGGTGTGGATCTGCTTCAACCGCAAAGGTAAACCGGCTTCCAGGATACCGTGCTGTTTGAAAGGAGTGTTCCGGACCTGCAAGATATGCTCCAATACTTCCTGCAAGGCGGTAGCGTGTTCGGTAAAAGAATTTCATATCTGCAGCTAATCCTAAAATACAGACCTCAAGGGCGGTATCCTTTAAAGCCATCTGCTGCCCTGTGATGCCAGTGTAGTATCCTGGTGAGGTCCCGTATTCCCAGTACACATCGCTGGCAGCATCAAACAATATGCTCATGGTAACTGAACTGTTTGTTGGACGCCCTAAAATTTCGGTAAAATTTTGTCCGAACATTAGTTTGCCGGCTAAGACAAGTATGAGAACACTCAGGTATGAATATTTCATTGGGCTTACAGATTTGATTTTAATTAAACACCCGAATCCTGTTTTACCCTGATTCATCTTTCATCAATCAATCCGGCTACCTGCAATAAATCATTTTTTTAGCAAGTTGCTGATCATCTGCCTTGAGCACATAAATATACATACCGCTCTGAACATAGCTTCCGGAATCATCCTTCCCGTTCCATGTCCGGGCGTATTTTCCACCGGAACAATTCTGATGAACAAGTGATTTCACCTGGTTTCCTGAAAAATCATAGATCACAAGGGTTACCAGCGCTGGGTCAGCGATTTCGAAGTCAATTGTTGTACCTGTTGAGAATGGGTTTGGATAGTTCTGGTCAAGGTTGTTGCTTCTGCGATCAGGAGTAACATCTTTATCTTTGATCAACAAAAGATCGTCTGGGGTTAAATAGTCCGGGGTTGCCCCTGTCATCGTTGGTCCGGGTGTCAGGTCGTGGCCAACCAGAGCGGGGTTGTCAGCTGCATAGCGGTAAGCTCTGAAGACTCCGTTATACGTTGGGTAATTATCTACTTTAACCGTTTTTAATCCATCCCGGGTCATAGGATTGAAATACTCCCAAACAATGGCAGTGTCAGACGGTGCTGTTTCGAAGAAATGTCCGTCGTTCATGGAGCAAACCAATGTGCTACCATTTGGTAAACGTTGACCGCTGGAGCCAATCGTACTGTAAAAGGAGGTATTGTTTTTACTTGAAAAGTGCCAGACAATCTGTTTCGATACATTCTTGTTTACTTTCATAAGGTTGGCATCCGGAGAGCCGACAATGTTGTACCCGGCATCGGGAGGATTCACAAAATTACCCGTATTAACCCCGGAGGAATTTAAATAAGGATTAATCTCATAAATGTAGGATTGAGGTGTCAGTTCAAAGAGATTCTGATCATTGCAGAAGATCATGAAATTGCCTGCCCCTGTCAGCCCTGATTTAATCCATTGAATATCATGAGAACCTCCGAGTTGCTTATTTCCGGCTGTTGCTTTTTCCCAGTTATCCTCAACCGACGGCGGGTCGCCCTGGTTGTATTTCGCGGGATCGCCGAACCGGTATTTAAAATCGCCGGCACTGGTGGCTGCCAATGCAATGCTGCCTGCAGGGTTGTTTGGAAGGAAGGTATTCCCATGGTCAATCACATAGAATTCTCCATGTACCGAGTTGATTACGATCTGATCGAGAGTCTGATTGTAATCAAGTGAATTACAATGCAGCCAGTCGCTTTTTACAGGGTTACCCCTGATATTCAGGTTTATCCTTCCGGGTGTACCCGCAATGATCCCATAGGTTGGTTTTGTCTGGTCAATGTCCTGAACCACATGGTCAAAGAACCACCACTCCCAAACAACGACCCCCTGCATGTTCACCTCCACAATTACATCCATCTGGGCACCGGTGTAATCATGTGAGGGATCGCATCCCGCATTCAGGCATTGCAAGGCCGTAAGATCTTTGTTGGCAATGTAGATAAATGTTGAATCGCCAAGTTTAGGGTTGTAAATCTTTGCAAAATCATGGTGTCCGTGATAATTTGAGCGCGACTCCGTATATTGCCAGACGACACTGCCGTTCCAATTAAGTTCCCGCCATATATTCTGATTGCTGGGGTTTCCTCCGACTGCGTCCAGCAATGTTCCTCCTTCTGTAAACCGAGGGTTTGTCCCAATGTTCCATGTATGGATTACATGGCCTTCAAAATCGATCAGGTATGATGTTCCACGCGTTCCGAACAAGGTGTAGCCGGCATAGGTCCTTGTGGCGTCCCAATACCTCGTTTCTGTTTTGATCATAAAACTTTCCTGTGCTGAAACCACCATTATTGCCAGGAAAAAGGCTGAAATCAAGAGTATTTTTTTCATAGCTAATATTTTAAAAGCAGAAATCTTTTTTTAAAATTAGGACGTCAGGCCTACTGTACCAACACTTTTCAGCGGACCGATCGTTTTTATCAGCGGAATTCCTTTATTCCGGATTGATTTTGTAAAACCAGGCGCTACCATTGATCCAACCTGAAAAACCATGCTCCACATAAGTATTCTAATATATAGTCAGAAAAAACTGAAACGGGCAAAGTCTTCATTAAATCAGAAAGTTTTTGTCGATATAATTCTGGAATTTTGATTTGTATTGTTCACTGACAGGAATATAGATGGAACCATCGAAAACAATCCTGTTCCTTTCAATCACTGAGATCATTGAAAGGCTGACGATGAATGATCTGTGTATGCGCATAAAGCGGTCGGCCGGCAGTTGATCTTCAATTGATTTCATTGACACCTGTGTCATTACCGGTTTTGAATTAGCCAGGAATATCCGGATGTATTCACTCATCGCCTCAATGTATCTGATTTCATCAAAGTTGATCCTTAATGTTTTATATTCCGATTTAATAAAAAGAAAATCCTTATTGCTTTTAACTTCTGCAGATTGTTGGTTCTGAAGGTCAAACCATGATCTAACTTTATTGGCCGACTTAAGGAAATCATTGTAGTCAATGGGTTTCAGCAGGTAATCCAGTGCGGAAACCCTGAATCCTTCAAGTGCGTATTCGCTGTAGGCTGTTACAAATACAAGTTTGGGAGGCGTTTCAAGTGTTCTTACGAATTCGAGTCCGGAAAGGTCTGGCATGTTTATATCAACAAACATGAGGTCAACATCGGTTTCTTCAAGCAAGGTGATTGCCTGCATAGCTCCTTCACAAAGTCCGGATAGTTCGAGAAAGGGTGTTTTTTCAATATACGCGCCGATCTGCTGGAGGGCAAGAGGTTCATCATCAATTGCAATGCATCGGATCATATGGGGATGGATAAGTTTACGGTAAATAAATCTTCATTTTCAATGATATCCAAATGATAATTATCTCCAAATAAAAGTGCCAGGCGTTTCCTGGAATTTTCAATGCCGATCCCGGAAAATTCACTGATCTTGTTTTTATCTGCTTTACTGTTTCTGACTATAAATAAGAGACGGTCAGCACCCAGAACAAGGTCTACGTTGATAAACGATTCCCTGGTATAACTGATTCCATGCTTAAAAGCATTTTCGATAAATGAAGTAAAAAGAAACGGCGGGATGGAAATATCAGGGACCACTTCCGGAAGATTCAGAATGATCTTTACCTTATCGCTGAACCGGAGTCGCATCAGGTTCACATAGCTTTCAAGGAACTCAACCTCCTTCGCTAAGGTTGTTTTTTCGGTTTCCGTCTCATACAACAGATACCTCATCATTTTTGAAAGTTTAATGATCGCCTTCTTAGCCTCAACTGTATCGGTATCGACCAGGGAATGGATATTGTTCAATGTATTCATGAAAAAGTGAGGACTCACCTGAGTCTTTAACAGTGCGAGCAGGTTAGAAACATTCTCTTTTTCAAGCCTTACCTTTTCATTTTCAACCTCGATCCAGCGAAGTCCGGATCGCAGTCCTGTATCGAAACCGACAATGAGAACTGAAAATATTAAAAAATTAGCAAAAGGAGGGACAGGTTTCGGTTGTCGTTTACCGGGAGGGATATCGTTTTGCGGAGCATTATCCGGGGGTGGAGGCCGATCTATAGGTTGCCTCAACCGGTTATCAGATCTTTTTTCGTCAGATGCGGGTGGCTTTTTGTCATTCAGGTTGTAAAGGAAGGTTGCCGAGGCAAGAACGACAATCACACCCAATACTGATGAAATAAACAATTTTGGCCGTCTTTTAAAAAGAAGTTTCGGAACAAGAACAAAACGGTTGATCAGAAAAAGGACAGATAACGGAATCAGAATCTCCAGCTGTTTCAGAACACTTTCCCATAAAGGATGATCATTATCCTCCATAAAAAGGATCGGCGTGATCAGCAGGACAAGCCAAACAAAGACAATGAGGGCTACCTCGGTATATTTAATCTGATTTTTGCGCTTTTTCATTCCTGCAATATCTTTTCCTTACAAAAACCAAATATCGGATTTGTATCACGCAGATTTTAATGGTTCGGTCCGGGACCATCAGGCCTGGGGGGGCGGGTCGCCTTGTCAAGTTCCTTGTATTTCATAAACAGATCCACTGATAAAACCTTTCTGATTTTTTCATCCCGTGCTTTTTCAAGGGGATCGATCTTTGCTTTTTCTATATTTTGTTGAGGATTTGCCTGTGATTTACGCATTTTTTCCATTTCAGTAAAGAATTCCTTAAAGGCGTTGGTTACTACATCATTCTGAGCGGTTGTAAGGGATAAGGGTTTGATCACCTTTTCCTGAACGATCCTCAACCGCTCCTCATTTGATGGCGGACCGGACCTGCCTGCATTATCCTGGTTCTTAGGCGGATCAAGGTCCTTTAGTTTCTCCGGGTCAAAGCCTGCAGAAACAATGGCATCCCTTGTTTCCGGCCCTGCATGAATCCCTGCTTCCCTGAATTTTTCATGAATAGCTTTCGCGTCTGCTGCGGTTAGTTTTGATGCATTGAATTTTGATAAAATATTTTTGATTGTTGCGGTCTGAGCAGGAGTAATCGCCCCCTGTGCCTGCTGCTGATTAGCCGGGTCCTGGCGGTTCCTGCAAAAAGCCCCCCCCTGTGAGAGCGTGATCAGGATTACAAGAAGTGTAATTTTTGTTTTTAAATCGAAAAGATTTGGATTCATGGTTGATAATATTTGAATTGTGACATTAAATTGCGAATTCCTGAATTTTCAAGGGCAGCGTTGTACTATTATTTTTTTTGAAACCGTATCGAACCTTTACAAATATAAAACGGCTTAGGCAGCAAGGCAACAATGTTCAATGAACGTATCTGTTTAATATGGAGAACGGCTTATTTTATCAGTGAAATTTCAATTCATGATGAGTAAAGGAGAGGATCATGATAACCGCGTTCAGGATGCATATCGCCTATGGAGTTGAAATACCCACAAAACTTGCGGCTTTATTGTCGGTGACCGACATATCAGAACCATCAACCAGCCCGTCGCCGTTAACATCCTCAACCACGTAACCTGCTTCAAACAAAGCAGACTTATTATCCACCAACGAGAGATCGTCCCCGTCGACAATTCCATCCTGATTCACATCACCGCAGTGGATGGCCCATTTGCCATCGGTCATCTGAAACATATTTCCGCCAAAGGCCTTCACTGAATTATCGGTAAAGTTGTAGGAAACCGGTCCGGTTGCAAATGAGACCGGGTTGGCAGAGACGGTAGTAATGCTGTTACGATGTTTTACGGTGATGTAATAACTGCCATTCAGTCCACCGGGAACAGTAAAAGTGGCGGTACCATTTATTAGCAGGTCGATATTGCTTACCGTGCTTATCACGCTGGCATAGTTTGATCCGCTGTGCAATTCGACCGTGATCTTATCCGCGATCCCGTTCCCCCAGTGTATGCCGTTTGCATCATCTGCAGGATTCATGATCCCGGAACCGGCATAGAGTCCTTCCAGCAGAACTGACATGTTAACAGTTGTTCCGGAAGAATTAAGCAAAGGGTTTGCACAGGTACTGAAGGTGTTTGCTGTACTCGAAACGATCTGGGTACTCAGTCCTGAAATATACCTGAATACCTTGGTCGGATAGGGGTTGTTGGCAAAGTTGAATGAAAGGTTGGCTTGTGAACCGGCTGCAAAAGGCAGTGAATTCGTGACACGGAGGCGGCACACCCTGGTTCCCTGGCCTGACTGGCTTAAAATGGTACCGGCTCCCGCTCCGGGCAATTGCCGGGGATTAAGTTTAATGCAATTCTGCGACTGCACCCATGTCACTTTGTTTGGCTGTTGTGATGAAACCAGCCCTGAAGTGCCAGGCAGGATCGATACAGAGATATTACCCCCGTTGAGGATAGCTGGGTTCACCAGGATGCCGGCCTGGACAGAGGCGAGTTCAAAGGATGCTGAAGGATCTGTGTCAAGGATGTACAAATCAAACTCGAGCGTACTGTCGGAAACCTGCTGATCGTTCGCGAGCATAAAATTGTAAACTGGTGGCGGAGCGACTGCCTGGGTTACTGTAACCTGTTGGGGCGGAAAGCCCGAAACGGTAACGGTAATGGTTGCTGTCCGTTCGGACCCCGTCAGATTCTGGCTGCAGGTGGCTGTGAGGGTTCCATTCCCTGAACCGAAGGTAGTAACGGAACACCAGGACTTATCACTGGCGGCATTCCAGCCGGTGTTGGAGCTCACGTTAAAATTCGTGGATCCGGGGGTGTCCGGTACATTCCGTGAAAGGGGTGCAACACCCAGCGTGGGAGAAGCCGCAGAAGAATTGATCGTATAGGAATAGGCTATCTCGCCGTTGGTATGCCCGCCGGTCTCCTCTCCAGGGAGGAATGTCTTGATATAATCGACACGGGCACAGGTATCAGTGACCGACACCAGCAGGTAGCCCCGGCTTGGCAGCAGCATCCCTTTTACATACCCATAAGCAGAACCTGTAAACTGGGAGATGTTCTTTGATGAGGGCTGGGGTACTTCCTGATAAACCACGCCGTCCTTGTCCTGTTTGGCGAAGCAATGATCGTGGCCATGGAAAAATACGGATGCATTGTTATCCACCATCAGTTTATGAACGGGACTTTGCCAGGTGGGACGGTGAGTATCAAACCCCCAGGTGGAATCGGAATTTTCGCCGCCATTTTCAAAAAAACCGGCATATTCAGATCCTCCCCTCCCATCGGTCCCGTTACCACCTACGAGCTGATGGCAGAAAACAAATTTGAATTTTGCGTTACTTGTGGAGATCGTGTGTCTGAACCACTGATACTGTGCCTCGCCCAATGTCCAGCCCCATTCGGGTTTACTTAATGTATACCAATAGGGATCTAGGACGATAAAAAGAGCATCACCCCACTGCCAGGCATAGTAATTCTCCCGGAGGCCGACATAGGGTTCCTGGATGGTGTCACCGTAATAAAATGTACCCGGAAGGGGATTCGGATAATATTGTTTACGCGTATTGGATGCGCGGACCGGCAGGCTGTTTGGCGTTCCATCCAGCATCCAGCCGAGTTCTCCCTCATGGTTGCCGATTGTGATATAGAGTGGTACCGAGTGACAGACAGAACCGAAATAGGGCCGGTAAAGAAGATGACGGGCTGTGATCTGTGCCTGTGAATAATCGGTTAGTTTCTCCGACATAAAATTATCTCCCAGGTCCATCATGAAATCGGGTTGGGCAGAGAGGATATTCTGCAGAGTCAGTGAGTAAGAGGCGGGTAAGGAGTTGGTGTCAAGATGCGGGTCGGCTTCAATGGCAAAGGAAAAGGATCTCCCGGTGGGGCGGGCCGTATGAAAGGTGTGTTCGGGTCCTGTCTGAAATGCAGAGGAGCTGCCTGATAGGCGGTAGCGTGTCCTGTAAAAATACTTCGTATCGGTGGTAAGGCCTGAGAACCCGGTTTCCAGAACTGAATCCGTTAACACAGTGTATGTCGATGTTATCAGCGGATAGGATCCGGATGAGGTTCCGTACTCCCAAAACACTTCTGTGCTCTGGTCGGGGAGGAAGCTGATAGTTATCGATTCATTGGTCGGTCTTCCTAATATCTCATTGTAACTCTGGGCATTCAGAACCCGGAACAAACAAACAAAACCCGTAAGCAGGAGAAAACGGAATATTGATCGCATAGGCAAATCTGTTACAGAAAAAAAGGTTATCAGATTATTTTACACCAGTACGTGTGCTTACCCTGATTCGGTCAGAAAAAAAACAGGGTTCTCATCAATAATCTCTACTTTTGACGGGTCATTTGAATTCGACAGGATATCCAATCATCCGTTAATCACAAACATTATGACAATAAAGGGAAAACTCATCACACTGCTGATGGCCACACTTTTTAATTCACCTTTTGCAATGACACAGGAAAACACACAATACAAATACGAGACCTTCAAGGGCGATCCCCTGAAAGCCCAAATCTATACGCTGGACAACGGCCTGAAGATTTTCTTATCCGTTTACAAGGATGCACCGCGCATCCAGACCTATGTGGCCGTGCATACCGGCAGCAAGATGGATCCGCCCGAAACAACGGGCCTTGCCCACTACTTTGAACACATGATGTTCAAGGGAACCGAATCATTCGGAACTACCGACTGGTCGAAGGAGAAAGTGCTGATCCGGCAGATCGAGGATCAGTTTGAGATCTACCGGAAGGAGAAGGATGAAACAAAACGTGCTGCGATCTACCACCAGATAGACACACTCTCCTACCAGGCATCGCTTCTTGCGATTCCCAATGAATACGACAAGATGATGGATGCCATCGGATCCCAGGGATCAAACGCAGGCACCTCCAACGACTATACCATTTACATGGAGAATATCCCGTCGAACCAGCTGGAAAACTGGGCCATGATACAGGCCGACCGTTTTTCAAAGCCGGTGCTGCGGCTTTTTCACACGGAGCTGGAGACCGTTTACGAAGAGAAGAACATGTCGCTGACCAATGACAACCGGAAAGTCAGCGAGGCCCTGCTGAAGGCACTCTTCCCGAATCACCCCTACGGCACCCAGACCACACTGGGGGAGACAGAGCACTTGAAAAATCCATCCATGAAGAATATCCGGGACTTCTTTGCAAAATACTACGTCCCGAACAACATGGCTATCTGTATGTCGGGTGATTTTGATCCGGACAGCGTCGTGAAGGTCATCGACAAATATTTCGGGAAACTCCCCTCCTCTCCGGTTCCGCCATTGCAGTACGGACCCTTCAGACCACTTACCGCTCCCATAACCCGTGAGATCACGGGCCTGGAAGCCGAGAACCTCCGCATCGCTTATGGATTTGACATGAAGGCCAATGACAACCAGACCTTGCTCCTTACCATGATCGCCACCATGCTGTCGAACGGGAAAGCCGGCTTGATCGACCTCAACCTGAACCAGAAACAGAAAGTGCTCTCGGCCAATGCCTATGATAACCAGTATGCCGATTACGGCATGCTTGTATTATCAGGAAAACCAAAGACCGGGCAGAAACTCGAGGATGTTAAGGATCTGCTGCTGGCAGAGATCGAGCATCTGAAAAAAGGTGATTTCCCTACCTGGATGCTGGAAGCCGCGGTAAACAACACCCGTCTCGAACTCCTGAAACAGTTTGAAACAAACCAGGGCCGGGCCATGGCAATGGCAAACTCTTACCTGAACGATGTTCCCTATGAACAGAACGTCACCTACCTGGAAGACCTGAAGAAGATCACGAAAAAAGATATTGTTGATTTCGCCGGGAAATACCTGCAGAACAATTATGTGATCGTATACAAGCGGCAGGGCAAGCCGGAAGAGGCCGACAAGATTAAAAAGCCGCCCATTACCCCGGTGCATATCAACCGTGATGAGGAATCCTCCTTCTCCAAAAAAGTAAAAGCAGCGAAGGTAGCGGCAGAAGAGCCTGAATTCCTGGACTACACCAAAGATCTTGCCACACTGACCCTTGGTAAGAGGACCCGGGTGCTTTACAAGGAAAATACCGAGAATGCCACCTTCAGCCTTTACTATTTCTTCCGCATGGGGAGGAATAATGACAAGGTCATGAGTTTTGCCACTGCTTACCTGCCTTTCCTGGGCACCTCACAGCATTCGGCTGAGCAGTTGAAGCAGGAATTTTACCGCCTCGGCTGCAGTTTTACTGCCAACTCGAATGAGGAGGAAACAACCTTGTCGCTTAGCGGACTCAGTGAGAATTTTGAAAAGGCGCTCTCACTGGCGGAAGAGTTGCTCAACGACCCCAAAGCGGATTCCGCAGCCCTGGCAAACCTTGTTTCCAATACGCTGAAAACACGCAAGGACGGGATGTCGAACCAGAACGAAAACTTCAGTGCCCTCGTAAGCTACGGTATATACGGAAGCGATTCGCCTTACAAGAACCTTCTGACGGCCGCTGAACTGAAGTCATTGAAACCGGAACAGCTCACCGCGAAGATCAGGGAACTGATCGGTTTTGAGCATGAGATCCTTTATTATGGACCGGATATGCGCGAAACGGTGACCACCCTGCTCGGCATCCATCATAAATTTGCAGAAAAGCCAGTGAGAGTGCCGGAACCGAAACTTTTTCCGGCCATGGAGACAACCTCCAACCAGGTGCTTTTTGCCGATTATGATGCAAAGCAGTCAAAGATACAGTCGATTAATCGTCAAGGGAAATATGAGCCCGCCCTCGTTCCTGAACTCACCCTTTATAACAACTATTTCGGCAGCAACATTGTATTCCAGGAACTCCGCGAGAAACGTGCGCTGGCTTATACGGCCTATTCCCGCTTCCAGGAACCCAACCAGAAGTACAAGCCCTTCCTTAGCATCGGTTATATCGCCACCCAGAACGACAAGATCAGCGACGCATTGACGGCCTTTAATGAACTGTTTAACGACATGCCGGCCTCGGATATCACCTTCAATGTTTCCAGGAATGCGGTACTTGAAAAGATTCGGACGGAACGCATCAGGCGGACAGCCGTCCTCTGGAACTTCATCAACTCGGAGAAACTCGGACTTAACCATGATATCCGTATCGATGTCTATAAAAAGGTTCAGAAGATGACCCTTGCCGACATGAAGGCGTTTAATGAAAAATACATTAAAAACCAGCCTAAAACATACGTAATTCTCGGAAAGGAAAAGGATATCGACTTCAAGGCGCTGGAGAAGTTCGGCAGCGTGAAGAAGCTAAGCCTGAAGGATATTTTCGGGGAATAGATTCAATTGTGATTTGTGATTTGCGAATTATATCACAAATCGCAAATCACAAATCACAAATAGTATCTTACGCGGGATTTTCTGTCTTTTTCTCCTTGATCGGAACAATTCCGGCGAGTTCGCCGAGTACGTTCACTAAATCTGAACCGATCGGAACAACGATCTTGGCATTGTCTTTCATGGAGACCTCTGCGGCCTGAATCCGCCTCAGCATCTGGGCATTCCCGATAAAATACTTCTCTGCTGCCTCATTAACAAGGGCAATGGCCTGGGCTTCACCTTCGGCACGAAGGATAGCGCCCTGCTTGATCCCCTCAGCACGGCGGATCTCGGCCCGTTTTTCACCGTCGGCCTTGGTTTCTGTTGCCGTGGCAAAGTCAATGGCCGCGATCTTTTCATTTTCAGCCTTTACAATCTTGTTCATCGTTTCCTGAACGTCCTTGGGAGGTTCGATCTCTTTCAGCTCGGTACGGATGATCTCGATGCCCCAGTGGCTGGTCTCTTCCAGCAGCGTGGTATGGAGCTCCTTGTTGATCCTGCCGCGCTCGCTGTTGGCAGACTTAAGGGTAAGGGTACCGATGATGTTACGAAGAGTGGTGCGGGCCAGGTTGACGATCTGGTACTCGATGCTGTTGACGTTGTACTGTGAATATTTTACACTGTCCTCGTCCTGTTTGATCTTGAAGTAAACCTGGGCATCCACCTTGGCATTCAGGTTATCATTTGTAATGATCTCCTGGGGTTCCGCGTTGATCATTTTTTCGGTGACGTTCACCTGGTACATCTTCTCAATTCCCGGAACGATAAAGTGAAACCCGGGCATGGAAAAACGGTTGTATTTACCGAGACGCTCTACCAGTCCGCGGTGGGTCGGACGAACAATTCTGACACCTGAAAAGAAGAGCATCGCCAATGCAGCAATAACGATTAAAATCACCACGTTGTTCATAGCCTAATGTTTTTTTTGTGAATGGATCTGTTAATTTTTAACAAATATAGGAAACAAACATAATGAAAGTTTTAGATATCGTCAATATTTATCAGCCCCTCCC